>LULT01000002.1_pt1 | contig 119024 bp, 131 predicted proteins | sample 728141 | NCBI WGS metagenome assembly LULT01 (sample SAMN03860282, study PRJNA289734) | marine metagenome | biome: seawater column; feature: ocean; material: water; isolation source: Red Sea water column Station 108 - depth 100m | place: Saudi Arabia: Red Sea | collected 2011-10-15 | depth 100 m | reverse complement strand
TCCATTAATACTATCTAAAGAATCCATCACTGTATCTGATTTTTCGTAATCTTCAAATTTATAAAAACTATACTGTTCATTTTTAGCATCTGCAATATTAAGTAGCATCACTCCTATTTTCTGATATTCATAACCTGAAATAAATAACTTATTTGTTAAGCGCTTGGCTTCTTTAATAATGTTCGAGGTATTACTAGTTGGAATATCGAAGTAAGAAGACATGCCGTTGCTGTATTTATTCTCCTCTTTAAGATAAGGACTCGTTCTTAAGAATACATAGATACCCTGCGCTCTTGATCCCTGTTCCCTCAATTTTTCACAAGCTCTAGCTGTATACATATTTTTTACTTCTTCTATCTGGATACAAGACGTTCCATTAAGCTCGTAATAGATTCTCTCTCCAGCAATGCTTAAAGCCTTACGTATCTGCCTTGGGTTTCCTGTAGATAAATCATAAGCATTTTGAATCCCAATCTTCCTTAATCTCCTACCCCATCTTGTAGAGATTCCCCAAATATCTTCAAGTTCTAGATTTTTTAAAACTTCCACTCTCTGAGGCTCACCTCTAATATCAAAAACATTCGATGATTCATATTTTTTTGCTTGCCTATTGGCAGCTTTGGCTAATGTTTTTGTTTGGCCTATACCAATTGATATTGGAATACCTGTCCACTGCTTAACTAGTCTCCTTATTTCTTTTGCAGTCTCTGTTAAATCACAATAATAAAAGTCACTAATATCAAGAAATGCTTCATCTATTGAGTAAACTTCTATCTCTCCAACTATAGAGCGCAGTGACGTCATAACCCTTGTAGACATATCACCATAAAATGTGTAGTTAGAAGAAAATACTTGAACATTGTTTCTCTGAATAAACTGTTTGTACTTAAAGTATGGTGCTCCCATGGGAATCCCTAATGCTTTTGCCTCATTTGATCGTGCAACAATACAGCCGTCATTATTAGAAAGTACAACAATGGGTTTTCCCTCTAGTTCTGGGTTGAATACTCTCTCACAAGATGCATAAAAATTATTACAGTCAACCAAGGCAAATATTTTATTATTCATTCACTTACTCCTTTGAATACTGTACACTATTCTAAGGAAAAAGAAAGACATTATTTATGACAAGAGGAGGAGCTAGAAAGGGAGCTGGTAGGCCTAAAGGGCAAGGTAAATATGGTGAACCAACGAAAGCAATGCGTATACCAGTCAGTAAAATCAATTATGTTTCAAAAATTGTAAACAAAGGATTGTACGAAATTCCTATTTATGGAAATAAGGTGGCCGCTGGATTTCCCTCCCCTGCTGATGATTATCTGGAAGACAAGATTGACCTAAATAGGTATCTAATAAAACATCCCGCTTCAACTTTTTTAGTCCGAGCTTCTGGTGACTCTATGATTAATGCTGGTATTTTTCCAGATGATATCTTAATTGTAGATAGGAGCCAGAAAGCTGTAGATGGAAAGGTTGTAATTGCAGTTCTGAATAATGAATTAACAGTAAAACGATTTAAAAATAATGGTAAAAAAATAACACTCGAAGCAGAAAATCCAAAATATAAACCTATATCTGTAGAAAAAGAAACCGAAGGATATATTTGGGGTGTAGTTACAAATGTTATTCATAATCTGTAAAATGAAAACATGGTAGATATTATAAGAACTGACGATACTCATTTTGAAAATATTAAAGATTGGTCTTATGAACCAAAATATACAGAAGTAAATTCTGAGTATGGCAATATAAGAATACATTATATTGATGAAGGTTCTGAAAATTCAGATATTGTACTTTTAATACATGGTGAACCAAGCTGGGGTTACCTCTATAGGAAAATGATTGATCCTTTAGTTAATTCAGGAAAGAGGGTTATAGTTCCCGATTTGCCGGGTTTTGGTAGATCAGACAAACTAACTGAAAGAAATGCATACACATATGAAAAATATGTATCTTGGATGTCTGAGTGGTTGGAAACCCTAGATCTAAAAAATATCACTCTTTATGGTCAAGACTGGGGCGGATTAATAGGGTTAAGATTAGTTGCAAAATATACTGATCGTTTTGTAAATATTATTGCAGCAAATACAATGCTTCCTACTGGTGATTACGATCCAGGTGAAGCTTTTATGAAATGGAAAGAATATTCTCAAACTGTAGAAGACTTTCATGTCGGAGGAATAATTAAAGGAGGAACTGTAAGAGATATATCACAAGATACTATAGATGCTTATAATGCTCCTTTCCCAGATGATAGCTATAAAGAAGCAGCCAGACAGTTCCCAACATTAGTCCCAATAACACCTGATGATCCTAGTTCTCAACACAATAGAGACGCATGGGAAGTACTAAAACAATGGGAAAAACCTTTTCTCTGCGCTTTTAGTGATAGTGATCCCGTAATGGCTGGTGTTGACAGAGCCTTTCTGAAACTTGTTCCCGGAACAAAAAACATGCCTCATACAACTATTAACCAAGCTGGTCATTTTCTACAAGAGGATAATCCAGAAGATTGTGTAAATGCTATCTTGTCTGTTTTTTAATATCTAAGAAAAACTCTGTTTTCACAGTTAAGACATTTCATTTAAACTTTTTAAATATTTTACAGTTTCAATATCTACAGGAAGACCTATAGAAAGCTCTGTAACATTTGAATTTTTCCACATATCAAATTTTTCTTTTATTTCTTCTTTAGTTCCAACTAATGTTAAATCATCAAGCAAGTCAGAAGGAAATAAAGCTTCAGCAGCTTCTTTTTGACCTGATAAATATAATTTTTGTATTTCATTTGCAACTTCTTCATATCCATAATCACAAACTAAATTAAAATAAAAATTCTTATCTTTTGCACCCATTCCCCCTACATAAAGTGTGTAAACATTTCTTGCGTATTTTAAATTATCTTCTTTTTCTTCTTCAGTACAAATTTTTGCATTTACTGTAGCGACAATATTAAAATTTTTCTTTTTGTTTTTGTCCTTAGCTTTATCAAAACCTTTATTTAGATATTCTTCAAATACTTTATCACCTTTTGTAGGTGAGTACATGAAAGGTAGCCAACCATCTGCAATTTCTGCAGTTAATTCTATATTTTTTGGACCAATAGCAGCTATGTATATCGGAATATCGCTTCTTAATGGTTCTTCAATTAGTTTTAATGGTTTACCTAAACCAGTAGCGTCACTCTCTCTGTAAGGAAGTGTGTAGTACTCACCTTTATGTTCAATTTTTCCATCTCTTTTTAATATTTTTTTTACTAACTGAACATATTCTCTTGTTTTTAGTAAAGGTTTTCCATATGGTACCCCATGCCAACCTTCAACCACTTGAGGTCCAGACACACCTAATCCAAGTCTAAATCTACCATTTGACATCTTATCTAATGTAACTGCAGTCATTGCTGTCATTGCAGGAGTTCTCCCAGGTATCTGCATTATTCCAGAACCAATTTCCATATTATTTGTTAATGCGGCAAAATATGCAAGTGGAGTTACAGCATCATATCCATAGCCTTCAGCTGTCCATATGCAGCTAACACCTAGTTCATCAAGATCTTTAATTAATTTATGATCATTAGTTATGTGTGGTGCGAAATAACCAACATTTATGCTTAAATCCATTAATTAAATATTACTATATATCTGATTTGTAGTATTTATCATTTGTAAAAACATAGTTCATAAAGAAGTCGTGATCTTCTATCGGAATATCTTGTAGTATTCTTTCATTTGAAGTTAATCCTATTTTTAAAGTTTCTGGATATTTACTGAATAACCTGTCATAGTATCCTCCTCCTCTACCCAGCCTTTTGCCATTTACAGTAAAGGCCAAACCTGGAGTTAAAAATACTTCTACACTCTTTGCCACTAAAGGATCCTTTGGTTGTAAAACATTTAATTTGTTTTTTATAAATGGTGATTCATATTTACAAATATTAATATTTTCTTTATCTAGAAAAGTAGTTAATAGTTCTTTATAACCTTTTAATTCACTATTTATATTAATTTCTAATTTAAGAGGAATATAAGTACATACTATTTTATTTTGTATTAATTCATTTATTTTTATTATGTTATTTTGCGAAAGTTTATTGCTGGCAGTTTTGTAGTGAAGGTTACTTCTTAATAACTTTTTTTCATCCATTTTTTTAATTCGTTTATTTACATATGTAGTATATATGTCATGTTTAAGAACAAACTTTTATCGTGGATAAACCTATTCATAATGGCAGTATATACAATACCCGTTGCTTATAGCATCTGGTTTGTTGGGTTATTTAATAAGTACACAAAAATTAAATATTATATTGCTCAATCATGGGTTAAACCATGGTTATGGGCAGCAAGAGCCAAGACTACTTTTACTAAAGTAGTTGAGTATAAAAATAATCAACCATATGTTGTAATTTCAAATCACTTATCAAATATCGATAATATGATTCTTTATAATTTCTTAAAAATAAATTGGGTATTTATGGCAAAAAAAGAAGTTTATAAGCTTCCTTTTTTTAAAACTGCTATTAAAGCTTTTAATTTTATAAAAGTTGATAGAGATAACCCAAATGATAAAGAATCAATAAATCAACAAGCAAAAAATTTATTTAATAACGGATGGTCACTCATGGTTTACCCTCAAGGTACAAGGGTGCCAAAAGATGACTTCAAAGCTTTTAAAAGTGGAGCATTTCATATTGCTTTAGAGAATAAAGTACCAATTCTTCCTGTTGTAATTGCAGGAACCGGTGACATCTGGCCAAGAGGAAGAAAATTCTTATCTAGTGGTAAAGCAATGATAAAAACTTTAGAACCAATTGATATAACAAAATATACAAAAGATTCAATTGATGAACTTACAAATGAAACTCATAAAAAAATGAAAAAAGTTTACGAAGAACTTCAAATAGCCATACAATAATTATATGAATATCTTTTTAGCAGTTATCTATGTATTTTTATTACGTTTAATTGAGCAGGCATTAGGAACTTTAAGATCTCTTTATGTAAATAAGGGGAAACCAAAATTAGGTGCACTTTTAGGATTTATAGAATCTGCAATTTGGGTAGTAGCCATATCCCAAGTAATTAAAGATCTAAACGACCCACTATTAATAATTGGTTATGCATTAGGGTTTGCTGCAGGAACTATCTCAGGATCATATATTGAATCCACAATTGCTATTGGCAATGTTGTAGTAAGAGTTTTTATAGAACGTAACGAAAATAGTGAATTACTAGCAAATGAGTTGAGAGCAAACGATTTTGGTGTAACAGTTATTAATGGACAAGGAAGAGATGGAGAAGTAAGCATAGCATGGTGTGTTGTCCCTAGAAAAAAAGTTAAAGAGCTATTAAATATCGTTTCAGAAATAACACCTGATGCTTACGTAACTACTGAAGCTACAAACCCTACAAATATAAGTTCGAATAATAAATAATTAGATACCCTTTTCGAATTCATCCTCAAAAGATACTCTTTTTCTTTTAGAGCTATCATTACTTTGTCTTGAACTTCTGTTTCCTTTGCCTGAATTTCCTCTGCCAGATCTATCATTTCTTTTAGGTCGTGAATCTCTATTTCCTCTATTTCCACCACCTGTATCTATTGATTCTTCGGGAATATCAAGGTCTTCAAGTAGTGAGAGGCTAACTTTTCCATTTTCTATTGAATCAACATGTACTTTAATTTTGTCACCAATATTTAATACATTTTCAGGGTTCTTAACTCTTTTTTCTGAATGAAATTTTGAAATATGTAATAATCCATCTCTTCCAGGCAATATATTAATGAAAGCACCATAAGTAGCAACACTTACTACTTCACCGTCGTAATCTGTATCTACTTCTACCTCAGGTGGATCAATAATCAACATAACCATTTCTTTAGCAGCAGCTAGGGAATCTTCTTCAGTAGAACCTAGTGTAAGTATTCCATCATCATCAATTTCAACACTAACGCCTGTTTCTTCTTCAATTTTTCTAATATTTTTACCTTTAGGACCTATAACTTCACCAATTTTATCTTTAGGAAGTTCAACAGTTTCTAATCTTGGCGCATTACCAGATAGTGATTCTGCAGGTTCAGAAATTGTATCTTCCATAATATCTAAAATATGATGCCTAGCATCCATTGCTTGAGATAATGCTTTTCTTAATACATCTGAAGGTAAACCTTCTATTTTCATATCTAATTGAAGAGCAGTGATTACATTCCTAGTACCCGCAACTTTAAAATCCATATCTCCTAATGCATCTTCAGCTCCTAAGATGTCTGTTAAAGTTACATAGTTTTCATCTTTAGAAATTAATCCCATAGCTATTCCAGCTACATGTTCTCTTATCGGGACACCTGCTGCCATCAACGATAAACTTGATGCGCATACTGAGGCTTGTGAAGTAGAACCATTTGATGATATTGCTTCACTAACAACTCTGATAGTGTATGGAAAATCTATTTTATTAGGTATAACAGGAACTAACGCTTTCTCAGCTAAAGCTCCGTGACCAATCTCTCTCCTTTTTGGACCTCTCATCATATAAGCTTCACCAGTTGAATATGGAGGAAAATTATAATGATGCATATATCTTTTAGAAGTGACTGTATCAATCGTATCAAGCATTTGTTCTAAGCGCCCCATTCCTAATGTAGTTACGTTCAGTACTTGAGTTTCGCCTCTTAAAAACAAAGATGAACCATGAACTGTAGGTAATAATCCTATTTCTGCTGAAATTTCTCTTATGTCAGTTGGAGTTCTACCATCCAATCTTGCTCCTCCAGATATAACTCTATCTCTTACTACATTCTTTACTAATGATTTAAAAGCTAATTTAATTTCTTTTGTATTATCTTCTTCTTCATTAATATATTTTTCTACAACTTGCTCTTCTAATTCAGATTGTTTATTACTTCTTTCTGTTCTATCAGTAATAGAAGTGATATTTTCAACTTCTGATTTATAAGAATCTTCTATATCAGATTTTAATTCTTTACTAAAATCTTCAATTAGTGGCCAATCAATAACTGGTACCTCATTTTTAGAAACTAATTCAGCTTGTGCAGCTATAAGTTCTGATATAAATTGCTTAGATGAATCGATACCATCAGCAACCAACTCTTCTGATGGTGCTTTACTACCTGCATCTATTTTTTCAAATGCATTATCTGACGCACCAGCTTCAACCATTACAATATCTACTTCACCTTTATCGTTCAAATTACCAGCTATCACCATATCAAATACAGAATCTTCTAACTCAGTATTAGAAGCTTGTGGAACCCAATTATCATTTATTAAAGACATTCTTACTGCTCCTATAGGAGAATCTAAAGGAACCCCAGCTAGTTGTAATCCTAATGATGCAGCATTGAGAGCTAAAACATCATATTCATTTTCATTATCAACGCTTAAGACAGTTGCAATTATTTGAGTTTCGCATCTAAAACCTTCTTTAAATGAAGGTCTTAAAGGTCTATCAATAAGTCTGCAAGCTAATATTGCTTTTTCAGTTTGTCTTCCTTCTCTTCTGAAAAAACCGCCAGGTATTTTACCTGCAGCATACATTCTTTCTTCAACATCTACAGTTAAAGGGAAAAAATCAATTCCTTCTCTTACTGTTTCATTTGCAACTGTTGTAACTAATACATTAGTGTCTCCTGAAGTTACTACTACAGCTCCAGGTGCTTGTAATGCTAACTTACCAGTTTCAAATTTAATTTCTTTATCGCCTATTTTACATGTAACATTTGTTACGGACATATATCCTCATTTCTAGACTGAGGTTATTAATTGTCAGCCTTCTATAAAAGCTCCCAATTAACAACACAAAGTCTTAATTGTTTATTATCTTCTTATACCAAGTTTATCAATTAATTCACGGTATTTGTTTACATCTTGATCTTGTAGATATTGAAGTAATCTTTTTCTTTTTCCCACCAACATTAAAAGACCTCTTCTAGTGTGATGGTCTTTATTATGAGTTTTAAGGTGTTCAGTTAAGTGATCTATTCTTTCACTCATTAAAGCTACTTGCACTTCTGTAGATCCGGTGTCTTTTTCAGATTTACCGTATTCTTTTATAATTTCTTCCTTAGTTTTCATTCGAAACAATAATAGTAGTCAATATATCTAAAGTGAACAATATTACTTTTTCTTTACGGAAGAAATGTCAATGTTTATTTGTTTTATTAAATCATCAATAGAATTAAATTTAATTTCTTCTCTTATAAATTTTTTTAGTTGAATAACTATATTTTTATCATATATATTTTCATTGAAATTAAAAAGATGGGCTTCTATTTTTACCTTTTTACTATTTAAAACTGTTGGGGTTATACCAATATTTAAAATGCCTTTAAATAAGTTTCCATTAACTTTGCAAGAAATCTCATAAACTCCAAATTTAGGTAAATATAAATCATTATTTAATTGAAGATTGGCAGTTGGAAAACCAATTTTTGAACCTAATTTCTTTCCCTTTACAACTAAACCAGATAACTCATATTCCCTACCAAGAAAGTTGTTTGCTTTTTGAATATTTCCTGTATCTAAGAAATTCCTAATTTTTGTAGAAGATACTTTTTCATTATCAATTATGTAATCCGATAATAAAATCACATTATCTTTTCCAAAATAACTTATTATATTATCTACATCGCCAGATCTGTTTTTACCAAACTTAAAATCTTTACCAACAACAATCTTTTTTGTTCTCAAATTTATATCTAAATATTTTAAGAATTCATCAGAAGAAAGTTGATTAATTTCATCAAATTTTAAATATATCAAATTTGTTGGTTTTAAATCATTAAATATGTTATTTTTATTTTTATTATCCAATAATGGCTTAAGACTCTTGTCAAAATATAACTTTGGTATTTCGTCAAATGTAACTATTTGAAAATTCTTGTTTATTTCTTTAGTTTTATTGATTAATTCTATATGACCCTTATGTACTCCATCAAAAGCACCAATACAAGTAACTTCAACATCTGATGTAATAGAATCATCTTTTCCAAAATTGTCATATATCTTCATAATATAACTTTATCTGGTTTGAAATATTCTTCATTAAAAGGCTTATAAGTAGCAACGACATTTCCCTCATATTTAAGAATATATATTTCTTTTGTTTTAAAAAAAGTATTACTCATTAATTCACCATTTTTTATATTATCTAAATCTTTTTCTTTAACGTTAATTACAGGAAGGTCAATTATTTCATCTGAAGATATTGAATTAGGAATAAATTTATTGTTAAGTTCTTCAATATTACTAATGAAACAATTATGATTTATATCTAAATTCCCTATTGAAATTCTTTCTAAATCAGAAACTATTGCTACTGTATTTAATGACTTTGCTATATCACTTATTAACGATCTAATGTAAGTTCCTTCACTTACTTTTACTTTTATTTCAGCTGTTTCATTATCTATCTTTATAATTTCTATTTTTTTTACATTAATTTTTCTTTTAGGAATTTCTACTTCCTTACCTTCTCTTGCGTACTTATAAAGTCTTTTTCCTTTTACTTTTACTGCAGAATATTTTGGAGGAATTTGTAATGATTCACCTTTTTTATTATTTACTGCATTTATGAATTCATCTTTTATTTTATTTAAATCTATCTCATGTATTTTTTCATAATTAGAATCTATATCTAGTGTTTCAGAATCATATCCAAATAAAGTTTTAACTACATATGTTTTATCTTTATTTGTAATGTAATCAAACAGTTTTGTATATTTATTTGTTGCAATCAGCATAAGACCTGTAGCGTTTGGGTCTAAAGTTCCGGAATGTCCAACTTTATTAAAATTATATAATTTTTTAAATTTAGAACATAAATCTTGAGACGTCCAAGATTTTGGTTTGTTTATTAAATAAAAATTAGAGTTTAGTTCTAATTTCATTCTCTATAGTGGATATGATTTCAGTTTGAGATAAATTGCTTGAAAAACCACTGGCTGCTTTATGTCCACCACCATTAAAAATAGAGGCTAATTCTTGTACATTGAAATCATTTCGAGATCTTAAGCTGCCTTTGAAAGTCCCGTCTTGTTGTTCTTTTAAAAGTAAAGCAACGTTTGCTTCTTTAACTAACCTTACAGTGTCTATTAAAAAATCAGTTTCTTCTGGATCAACATTATATTTTTTATAATCATTTTGGTAGATAATAGAAAAAGCAAAATTTATTTTTTGATTAAGAGATATTCTATTTAATATTTCACTTTGAAGTCTTAAAGCATTGAATTCAATTGATCCATAAATATTTTCACTAATTAAAGATATGTCAGCACCCAAATCAAGTAATGCAGAAGCTATATTAAATACTTCAGAGGTTGTATTTGAATATTGGAATCTACCTGTATCAGTGATTAAGCCTGTCAATAAACAATTGGCCATATCGGTAGTAATGTCGAAACCTTCTTTAATTAATTCTCTATATAAGACCTGTGTAGTGCTCGCTGCCTCTGAGTCAATAAATTGTAAGGTACCAAATTTTGGATCTATATGGTGATCAACAACAATAATATTTTTTGAATCTTTAACAATACTTTCATATTTACCTAAACGTGATGGATCACCACAATCAAAAACATATACTGTTTCATACTTATCTTTAATTTCATTAGTAATTAAATGATATGGTAAATGATTTAAATTTGTTGGTAATTTATTTTGAAAATCAAAAGTTATATCAGCCTCAATATTCAAATTATCTAAAAGTATTTTGAAACAAAATCCAGCACCTAGAGCATCACCATCTGGATTAATATGCCCTGTAATAAGAATTGGTTTTTTATCGATATAAAATTTAATTGAATCAGTCATTAATTCTATCAATAATTTTATTTATTTTGTCAACATGATTAAAAGTGTTGTCTAATTCAAACTGAATTTTAGGTACAAATTTAGTAGTTAATTCACTAGCCAATTCTTTCTGAATTTTTAATCTATTTTTATCTAATGATCTTAAAAGTTGATTCTTATTTTTATCAATAGTCGATACAAAAACAGTTGTTCTTTTTAGATCTGGTGAAGTATTAACGTATGTTATTGTTGATTTATTTAAAATTGGATCAGAATTTCTTAATAATTCATTAGAAATTATTTGTTGAATTATAGGATTAATTCTATTAATCCTTCCACCACGTAATTGCTTTTTCATTTTAAATTTCAACTTCCCCTAAAACTTCAATTACATCGCCTTCTTTAATATCTTTATAATCAACTAAACCTATGCCACATTCTAAGCCTTCATTTACCGTCTCTACATTGTCCTTAAATCTTCTTAGAGATGCTATGCTTCCTTCATAAATAACAACTCCATCCCTTAATAATCTAGCTTTTGAGTTTATTAGGACTTTACCCTCTGATACCACAGATCCTGCGACTACTCCAACTTTAGGAGCTCTAAATGTAGTTTTTACATCAACCATGCCAATTACAGCTTCTTCAGTCTTTATTGTCATTTGTCCTAATATCGCTTCTTTAATATCGTCCAACAACTCATAGATAATACTGTATGTTCTAATATCTATACCTTTACTTTGGCCCATATTCCTTGCTTGACTATCAGGTCTAACATTAAATCCTACAATTATTGAATTAGTTGCTGAAGCCAAGTCAATATCAGATAATACAATTCCACCAACTGCTGAATGGACTACTTGTATGTTAATTTCTTCTGTTGAAAGTTTTAATATACCGTCTTTAATTGCTTCTACGGATCCATTTGTATCTGCTTTTAAAATAATGTTTACAGAAGTAAGCTCCCCTTCCTGAAGTAATTTCATCATTTCATTAACTCTTGATTCAGCTGAATAACTATTATCATCAAAATTCTTTAATATTTCTTTATTCTTTTCTGCCATAGACTTGGCTTCTTTTTGAGTTTTGACTGAAATGAATTGATCTCCTGCTGTAGGAGAATTATCCCATCCAATTATATCTGCTGGAGTACCTGGAATAATTTCTTTTTGATTGTTATTTGCATGATCAAAAATAGATTTAACTCTGCAAAACGAGGAACCTGAATATATAAAATCTCCTTGTTTAAGAATACCCCTAGTTACAATTACAGTAGAAACGTTCCCCTTACCTACTTCCATTCTTGATTCAATAATGTAACCGGAGGCAAAAGTGTCAAAATTAGCTTTAAGTTCTTCAATTTCAGCAACTAAAGATAATGTTTCAAGTAGATCATCAATACCATCTCCTTTTAACGCAGAAATTTCAACTACAGGTATATCTCCACCTAAATCTTCAGATATTATCTCATATTTTGTTAGTTCTGCTTTTATTAAAGAAGGATTAGCTTCTGGAAGATCACATTTATTAATTGCAACAATAATTGGGACATTAGCTGATTTTGCATGGTTAATTGCTTCGATAGTTTGAGGCATTATTCCATCATCAGCAGCGACAACTAGAACTACAATATCTGTAACATTTGCTCCTCTAGCTCTCATTTGTGTAAACGCTTCGTGACCAGGAGTGTCAATAAATGTTATACCGGTTTCACCAAAGTCTACTTTATAAGCACCTACATGTTGCGTAATGCCACCTGCTTCATTGTCAGCTACTTTTTCTTTTCTTATAAAATCTAATAAGGTTGTCTTACCATGATCAACATGACCCATAACAGTAATAATCGGTGATCTTGTTTTTAATTGTTCATTTTTGTCTTCAAATTGTATTTCTTCAACTAAATCGGATCTTTTTATTTCAATCTTTTCAGTAAATTCAGGGATAATGTTATATGTTTCTAAGAGTTTCTCAATTTCCTCATTTGATAAACTAGAAGTTATTGATTGCATGATTCCTAATGACATTAAATCAGAAACTATCTCTGTTGAGTCTTTTTCGATAATTATAGAAAGATCTTCAGGGGTAGATCCTTCAGTTACTTCAACTATATTAATATCCTTAGTATCTTCATTTTTTTCATTAGAAACTTCTTCTATTTCTTTTACTTCTTCTACTTCAGTTTCTGTTTCTTCAAGAATTGAATCTTCTTTGTAAGATAATTTAACTAATTCTTCTTCATCTTCAGTTAGTCCAGAAGATGCTGTTTTAACTTGTATACCCAATTCTTTTGCTTTAAATAAAATGTCCGCAGAGGCAACATCTAATTCTTTAGCGAGTTGATGTATTCGCTTTTTAGCCATGTTTTATTCTTCCTCTTGTTTTTTTTCTGCCTCTTCTTCAACGTCTGGGGAGTCGCCTAATCCTTCGATGTCTATTTTATAACCAGTTAATTTTGCAGCTAAACGCGCATTTTGACCTTCTTTACCTATAGCAAGCGATAATTGATTATCTTTAACAATTACCTTGGCAGATTTTGTATCTTCATCTATTTCTACTAGTTCTATATCAGCAGGGCCTAATGCTTCAATTATGAAACGTATTTTGTCTTCTCTCCATTCAACTACATCTAATTTTTCACCTTTTAATTCATTTACTATTTGTCTTACTCTTGAACCCCTAGACCCAACACATGCACCCTTTGGATCTACATTTGGATCATTAGAGAATACAGCAATCTTTGTTCTACTTCCAGCTTCTCTTGCAATAGCTCTAAGCTCTACAGTACCATCAGTCAACTCTGGAACTTCTAATTCAAGCATCCTTTGCACAAATTCAGCTCTATTTCTACTTACAATTATTGGAATTCCTTTAGCTTCTGTTCTAATTTCAGTTATAAGTGCTTTAATTCTGTTTCCTCTTTCTAATCTTTCAAATGGGATTCTTTCGGTAGACGGAATAACTGCTTCTGCATCCTGTAAATCTATAATTGTTTGGTTAAACCTAGAATCAAATTGTGTTACAATCCCGGTGACTAGCTCTCCTTCTCTTCCTATGTATGCATCTAAAACTGTAGCTCTTTTAGCATCTCTTACTTTTGTTGTCATCATTTGTTTAAATGATTGTGCTGCAATTCTTCCAAAATCTGTATCGCTTATTTGTGGTTCCCATTCTTTAATTACATTTCCATCGTTATCTAATTCTTGTGCGTAAACAGTTATCTCACCAGAATCTGGATCTAATGTAACCCTAGCTTCTTCAGCAGCTCCAGGTATACGCATATAAGCTGACCTAAAAGCAGACACCAAAGCTTCATACATGCTTTCAACAGTTACACCTTTTTCTAAAGCTAAACTCTCTATTGCTTGCTTTATATCACTTCCTAATTTCATTAATCCTCAACTTTTAATAACTTCTTTAAATTTGTCATAAACAATTTTTGTTTTTTTAATATTTTTAATATCAATTTTTAAATCTTTATCTTTCTTACTAAGTACTATATATTCATTATTTACTTCTTTTAAAATCCCATTATGTATATATTCTCCTTTGATAGATTCATAAAGTTTAATTTTTATAGATTCATTCAAAGATAATTGAAAATGCCTATTTGTTTTTATTAATCTTTCAACGCCTGGGGAAGAAACAATAAGTTCGTACGTTCCCCTCTCTATCCCGAATTCTTCTATCAATCTTTGTATTTGGTAACTCAATCTTTCATAATTTACGTATTTATTATTATTTTCTGAATACACAAATATCTCTATTTTGGATAATGTAGGAAAATTAACAATATTTATATCATACAACTCAAGATTTTCATCATTTAGAAAGTTATCAATTGAAGAGATTAGAGAGTCTTTATCAGCTTCCATATCTCCTCCATTCATAAAAAAAGTGGGCTTTGCCACCCACTGTTATGTAGCTAAATTGTCTATTCTATTTTAACAATAAATAACTATTACTGAAAGATAATTTTTAATAAGCTTTAGAAAAAATAGTGAATTTCCCATCATCTTTTTGATTTATTGACTGTTTATTTTCACTATGAGATAAGGGATAGCAGCGTATGGTTGCTGAAGTAGATTCTTTAACTTTTAATTCATCCTCTTTATTTTCTTTCCAATAACATGTAACAAATCCACTTTTTTTATTTAGTGTATCTATTAATTCATCAAAGGTTTCTACATGTGTAGTATTTTGTTTTAAATGTTCTTTAGATTTTTTTAATAAATTTGTCTGTATATCTAATAACAACTTCTCTATTTCGTGATTTATATTTTCAAACAATATATCAACCTTTGATTTGTCTATATCTCTTCTTGAAATTACAACTTTATTTTCATTTACTTCATTTGGCCCAATTTCTATCCTTAAAGGGACCCCTTTTAATTCCCATTCATTAAATTTATAACCAGGTGATACTTCTGTCCTGTCATCAATTTCTACTCGATAGTTTTGCAAAAGTTTATGCACTTCTTTAACTTTTTCATTAACTATTTTTGCTTTGTCTTCATTTGGAATAATTGGAACAATAACAATTTGTATAGGTGCAAGATTTGGAGGAAGTTTTAATCCTTTGTCATCGCCATGCGCCATAATAATCATTCCTATTAATCGTGTACTTACACCCCAACTGGTTTGATATGGATTTTGAAGTTTGTTATTCTCATCAGAAAATTCTATATCAAAAGCTTTTGCAAAATTTTGACCTAATTCATGAGAAGTCCCAGCTTGTAAAGCTTTTTTGTCTAACATCATTGCTTCAACTGAATATGTTTTTTCTGCACCAGCAAACTTTTCCATATCTGACTTTAAACCTTTAATTACTGCTACAGCGGCCATCTCTTCAACGAACTCTTCATATATATCTAACATTTGCAGTGCTTCATTAGTCGCTTCTTCTTTACTTGCGTGGGCAGTATGTCCTTCTTGCCATAAAAATTCTGAAGTCCTTAAAAACAATCTCGTTCTCATTTCCCATCTAACAACATTTGCCCATTGATTAATTAAAACTGGTAAGTCTCTATGACTTGATATCCATTTTGCAAACATATGGTTAATTATTGTTTCTGATGTTGGTCTAACTATTAATGGTTCTTCAAGTTTCTTTCCACCAGCATGTGTAACAGTTGCAAGTTCTGGTGAAAAACCCTCTACATGTTCAGCTTCTTTTTGAATAAATGATTTCGGAATAAATAATGGAAAGTAGGCATTTTTATGACCTGTCTCTTTAAATCTATTATCTAAATATTTTTGAATATTTTCCCATATTGCATAACCATAAGGTCTAATAACCATTGATCCCTTTACAGGGGAATAGTCTGCTAATTCTGCTTCTTGTATGATGTCTGTATACCATTGATTAAAGTCTTCAGACATAGGTGTTAGATTTTTCATCATGTATATATAATATAAGATTTAAGAATCAATATCTTGATTTGAAGTAATCTCTACAACAGATTTTGTTTTTTTTATAAATTCATTGATATCGCCTTGGCTGTTTAATAATTCCTCTACATCCTTTTTAGCAATTGCTTCAGCATTTTTATCAGCTGCTGCAAGCCTTGATTCAATACCTTCTTTTACCAGTAATTCACCTTCTTTTACTAATGATGAAACCATTTCATTTTCTTTAACAACCTTAACTACTTGTCCTTTTATAAATAAATGTCCTTTATTCTTTCCCGCTGCTATTCCTATATCAGCTGACTTAGCCTCACCCGGTCCATTAACAACACAACCCATAACAGCTACTTGGATTGGAAATCCTTTTTTTTCTAGTGCTTCTTGTGCTTCTTTAGCAATCTTTATAACATCTACTTCTGCCCTACCACAACTTGGACACGCAATAAGGTCGAGGGATTTTCTTTCTCGTAAATTTAAATATTCTAGGAGTTGCCTACCATATTTAGCTTCATCAACTGGATTAGTAGTTAATGAAAATCTAATTGTATCTCCAATGCCTTCAGATAGTAACGTTGAAATTCCAGATACAGATTTAATTAAACCTCCTGGGAGTGGACCGGCTTCAGTTACGCCTAAATGTAATGGGTATTCCACTTTTTCAGATAATAACCTGTAAGATTCAATCATTAAAGGAACATTTGAATGTTTTACAGAAATTTTAATGTTGTAAAAATCAACCTCTTCAAGATATTTCACTTCTTTTAATGCAGATTCAACTAGTGCTTCAGGAGTTGAGTCTCCATATTTTTTACTTATATCTTTATCTAATGAACCAGCATTTACACCTATTCTTATAGGAACATTTGCTAATAATGCTTCTTTAGCAACAGCTTTTATATGTTTCTCATTTCTTATATTTCCAGGATTTAATCTTAACCCCTGTACACCCGCTTCAATTGCTGCTAAAGCTAATTTATATTGAAAATGTATATCAGCAATAATTGGTACAGGACTTCTAGCAGAAATATTTACTAGTGACTTTGCGGCTTCTATATCATTACATGTAACTCTAACAATGTCGGCTCCATTATTTGCTAACTCATAAACTTGTTGTATAGTTTCATCTGTGTTTTTTGTTTTAGTTGTAGTCATAGATTGTACTGATATTGGGTAGTCAGATCCTACACCTACTTTTCCAACTTTTATTTGTTTTGTAACTCTTCTTTTCATAGTTTTATTGGTTGAGTTAAGTCTAGATAAAATGCTGTAATACCTAGAAAAATAAATACAGCAATAACAACTATCGCTATTGGATACATTTTTTTATCAGATATTTTTTTACCTGTAAGCCCTTCAATCAAAGCCAATAAAACCCTTCCTCCGTCCAATGGAATCAAAGGTATCGAATTAAAAACCGCAAGAAATACGTTAACAAAAGCTAGTAAGCTAAAAAGATTTGTATAACCATATGAAGCAATTTGACTTCCTGCTTGTGCTAAACCGATAGGACTTAAAGGCCTTACTTCGTCTGGAACATCTTCTCCTGAATATGTTCCCAGTAAGATCTTAATATTTGAAGGACTAAGCAAAGTAAATATACCTTCTACTGCAGCCACCGTCATACTGTATTCAGTTTTAAAAGTATATAATATAGATTCAGATAAAGAGGGTTTTAAATTCTCTATATTTGGAGATATACCTAAATAGCCGTAATCAAAATTCCCTACAGTTCTTTTCTCTAAGGTAGTCTGTGTTGTGTAGGGGTTTCCATTTCTCAAATATTTAATTTCAACATTTTTATTTGGATTATTTTCAATTATTTGAACCAATTCTTCCCAGGTTTCCACTGAATTATTATTAAATTCATAAATAATATCACCAGGCAATAAGCCAGCTTTTTCCGATGGCGATTCATCATTATTCACAACAGATTCACCAATCGTAAATATTTCTAGTGTAGGACGTGATATACCGTTGATATTTATTACAAAAAATAAAATAATCCATGCGATTATAAAATTTACAATAATTCCAGATAGTGATATATAAACTTTTGTAGTCCATTTTGTTTGATGAAATAATTGACTTTCTTCATAACCAATTGTTTCCTCAGATTCATCCATTCCAGGTATTTTGACATAACCACCAAGGGGTATAGCTTTTAAACCATATTCTGTATTTTTATTTTTAAATGAAAACAATTTTGGACCAAAGCCAACAAAAAACTCCGTAACAGCAATGTTTGATCTTCTTGCAGCAACAAAATGGCCCAATTCGTGGAGTACTACAAAAATTGTAAGTAAAAATAACGTCAATAAACCATCCATGATTTTTTATCTCATTCTTTAACTTAAATTAATAAGCTGTGTTGTAAGGAGCAGAAACGGAAAACTAATTAAATAGGAATCAATCCTATCAAGGAAGCCACCGTGACCAGGTAAAGTATTTGAAGAATCTTTAATTCCTAGAGATCTTTTTATTCTGGACATAAATAAATCTCCTAATACTCCAAACGAAATAAAGAAAATTGAAATAATCAAAGCTAGCAAAATAGTAAATTCTGTATTAGATAATATGTTGTAAGTCATTAAAGCAGAACCACAAAACAAACCTGCAAATAAACCTTCTATTGTTTTATTGGGTGAAATATTTTTACTCAATTTTGTCTTACCATATCTTCTTCCTATTTCATAAGCTGCAATATCTGAAATAGAGATAGAAAGAATTGATAAATATGTAAACATTAAAGAATATTCCTTCAGAAAGTATGCTATCGAAACGACACCCAATGAAAACCATGTGTGAAAAATAAATACACTTCCAAATTTTTCATAAATTCCATAGCTCAGGAATGTACCAGAGTAAATAATAAGTCCAATAGGAAAAATAAAATAAGAATAGTGTATTTTATTTAAATCATAAAAATATAAAATTAAAATAGGTGCCAGAGGTGAATAAATCAAAATAGCATAAGGTATTTGATTACCATAATCAAAAATATCAGACCACTCTTTAGAGCAAACCAAAGAAATAATAATTAATAATAAAAAAGCTGTAAATAGATTTATAAAAAATAAAGTAACGAATATAAAGAGTAATAAACCAGTAATTAATCTTGGATTGTTTTTTATAAAACTAGTACTTGTTTTTTCTTCTGTAAAAATTTCTGACTCAGAAGGAACCTCAATTACCCCAGGCCAAAATGTTCCATCATCATCTTCAGATACAAAATACTGATTAAACTTCAAGAAGTTCATTTTGCTTTACTGAAATTATTTCATCAATTTTTTTAACATAGAGATCTGTAATTTCTTGTATTTTATTTTCTATTCTTTTTACTTCATCAGATGATGAATCTTTCAATTCTTTTGTTACATTATCTATGCCATTTCTTCTATTTGATCTTATTGAAATTTTTGCATCTTCTGCAGAATTAGATGCTACTTTAATTAGTTCTTTTCTTCTTTCTTCCGATAGTGGAGGTATAGGTATTCTTATTACATCACCATCAATAGATGGATTAAGCCCTAGGTCTTCATTTTGTATAGCTTTATCAATATCTTGAATAGAGTTTTTATCAAAAGGTTGAACAACTATTAACTTTGGATCAGGTATATTAATTGTTGCTAATTGCTGAAGAGGAGTTTTTGTTCCATAATAATCTACATTTATTCCTGAAACTAAATCAGGATTTGCTCTGCCAGTACGTATTTTCCCCAAATCCTCAACAAGGCGTTTAATTGAAAGTTTCATACTTTTTTCAACTTCGGAAATTATTGGCTCTTCCATTTTAATTAACTAATGTACCCAGTTTATCACCGGTTAATGCTTTATAAATATTATTTGAAATTGTGCCATCAAATACTCTTATTGGCATTTGATTTTCTTCACATAAAGTTATTGCTGTTAAATCCATAACTCCTAATTTTTTTTCAACAATATCTCTATAAGTGATATTTTCATATAATTTAGCTTTATTATTTGATTCTGGATCATCATCAAATATACCCTCAACTCTTGTCGATTTAAGTACTATTTCAGCTTCTATCTCAGCAGCTCTCAATGAAGCAGCTGTGTCTGTTGTAAAATAAGGATTTCCAGTTCCAGCAGCAAATATTACAACCCTGCCTTTTTCCAAATGTCTTATTGCTCTTAGTCTTATGTATGGTTCAGCAACAGCAGTCATATCAATTGCAGATTGTACTCTTGTTTGGGTTCCATTAGTATCTAGAGCATCTTTTAATGCTATAGCATTGATTACAGTTGCTAGCATACCCATGTAATCTGCATTAGCTTGTGCCATATCTTTTGCTGATTCGCTTACACCTCTAAAAAAGTTTCCACCACCTACTACAATGCCTATTTGATATCCATCAGAACTAGCTTGTGAAATTTCATTTGCAATTCTCTTTAATATATCGGAAGATATTCCAAAATTTAATTCTGGATCAGCAAAAGACTCACCTGAGAGTTTTAATAGAACTCTCGTACTCATTTAAGTCCCTATCTCTAAAAGAGAAAATCTTTTTATGAATATTTTTTCTCCTAATTTACCAGACATTTCTTCAATCATAATACCCACTTTCCCTTCATACACTTCAGGATTGCAAAATATCTGTTCATTTAATACATTATCAGTATAAAAAGAATTGATTTTTCCTTCGATAATATTATCGATGATTTTTTTGTCTTTCCCCTCATTTTCAGATTGCTTTTTAATTATTTCTTTTTCTTCTTTTAATTTTGCTTCAGGGATATCTTCTATATTTAAGTACTGTGGTTTCATAGCAGCAATATGCATCGCAATTTGTTTAGAGGCTTCTTTAAATTCTTCTGATTTAGCTACGAAATCTGTTTCGCATGCTAATTCAACTAAAACTCCAGCCACAGCTCTGTCTTGTTGGTAGTGTATATAATCCCCTATTGTTCCCTGGTTAGCATCTTTACCAGCTCTTTTTTTAGAATCAGCCAAACCTTTTTCACGCAGATATTTTACAGCTTCATCAAAATCAGAATTACATTCTTTTAATGCTTCCTTGGCATCCATCATGCCTGCTCCAGTCATATCCCTTAGTTTTTTTACATCAGATGCTGAAATTGACATTATTCATCCTCCTGAGTTTCTACATCTTTTCTTTTCCCTAAACCCTTTAGGCAAGAATCAGCTACCGCTGATGCTATTAACTCTATAGATTTTATTGCATCATCATTGCCTGGTATTACATAATCTACATATTCTGGATCAACATTTGAATCAGCAATTGCAACTACAGGTATATTTAACTTTTTAGCTTCACTTAATGCTGTAGTTTCATTTAATAGATCTACTATAAATATTGCATCAGGAACCTTATTTAAATCTATAATACCTCCAATTGATTTTGTTAATTTTTCTATTTCTCTTCTTATTCTTAGTCTTTCGGGTTTTGGATATGAATTAATTTCGCCAGAAGATTCAAGTGTATTTAATTCTTTAAGATAAACTACTCTTTTAATTATTGTCTTAAAATTCGTTAACATTCCACCTAACCATCTTTTATTTACATATGGCATCTGTGCTCTTATTGCTTGTTCTTGTATAACTTTTTGAGCCTGCGGCTTAGTACCAACAAAAAGTACTTTTCCACTATTTGCTACTAACTTTTGTATAAATTTTTGGACTTCTTCTAGTGTTTCATATGTGATTCTTAAATCTAATATATGTATTCCACTTTTATCACCATAAATGTATTTCTCCATTTTTGGGTTCCATCTTTGAGTTTGATGGCCAAAATGAACCCCTGCTTCAAGAAGTTCCTTCATTGATACTGACATTTTTCTCCTTTGGTTAAATCATCCCATATTTCTTGCCTAAGCACTTCCAAACTTACGTTCACCAAGGAAGCTTGTAAATATGGTGTCTATTTGATATTGATATTAATACAGTAAATGTATTAATCAACCCCTTGGATGTGTTCTTTTATGTTTTTCTTTTAACTTTTTCTTTGATACATGTGTATAAATTTGCGTAGTACTTGGATCTGAGTGTCCCAACATCTCTTGAACAACTCTTAAATCTGCTCCCCCATCTAATAAATGAGTTGCAAATGAATGTCTTATGCTATGTGGAAAAGTTCCAAGTTTAGATTTTACAATTCTTTGAACTTCTCTTGCTGAAATTTTACTTCCACGAACACCAATAAATAAATAATCACTAGATTTTTCATTTTCATAAAATGATCTACTATTAGTTATCCATGAATCTATTAACTTATATGCTTCGTTAGTCATAGGTAGTATTCTTGTTTTATTACCTTTACCTAATACTTTTATAGATCCATTATTTTTGATATCATTAATTCTTAAATTTGTTATTTCAGAAACTCTTAAACCGGATGAATACAATAATTCAATAATTGTTCTATCTCTTAAGTTTTTTGGATTTTCTGTAGGTAGGCTATTTAGTAATTTATTAATGTAATTACTTGTTAAAATATCTGGTAATTTTTTTTCTTGTTTTATATATTTTATTTTTTTATATTTAGTTTCCTTTAGGTAGTTTCTTTCCTGACACCATTCATAAAATTTATTAATTGACGCAATTTTTCTATTTATAGATGACTTTGCATATTTATTTTTATTAAGATATTTTACATATTCTTCAGTTTCATAGTAATTTATACTTTTATCACTTAAATATTTCAAATATTGTTTAATATCATTTTTATAAGATGTAATAGTGTTCGATGAATACCCTTTTATATCATTTAAATACTCTATGTACTCACTCAAATATATTTTTTGATCTAATTTTTTATCTGGCTTCAAGTTTTTGTTCTAATCTCCTTTGTAATATTGATAAAAATAATGTTATACATAAATAACATACTGTTAGAACTAGGTAAGTTTCTTGAAATCTAAAAGTACTTCCAGCGTAAAGTCTCCCCTTATAGGTTAAATCTTGAACTGCTAAAACTGAAAGTAATGAAGAATCTTTCATCATAGAAATAAAATCATTACCTAAAGCAGGTAACATGTTTCTAAAAGCTTGTGGAAGTACAATATGTCTCATCACCTGTTTGTCAGATAAGCCTAAAGAAGCTCCTCCTTCTCGTTGTCCTTTGGGGACTGATTCAATTCCAGCTCTAAATACTTCAGCTATATATGCGCCATAAAATAATGACAAAGCGATAATGGCTCTAATAATCATTGGTACATTTCCATTATTTATGTTTAAAAATTTAGCTGCATCAACTACAACAACAAATGCAATGGTAAATATTAAAATTAATATTGGAACTCCCCTAACAAATTCAATATATGTTCTAGATAGAGTGCTAGAAATTTTATTTTTTGAAATACGTCCGATACCTAAAACTAAACCAAGAATAATTGCTATAAAAAATGAGATTAGAGTAGAGCCAAATGTTACTTTTAAACCAGGAATAATAAAATTAAAAGCTTTTAGATATTCCTCACCAGTAACTATTTTAAAAATCATATAAGCAATCATGAAGAAAAGAATGAATGCCCAAGTGTTATCTACTTTAAATATTTTTTTTAACATAATAACTAATGATAAACAATAGGCACGGAAATCCGTGCCTATTGAATAAATATAATACTCTTTAAGTTAAGAGTTATACTTCACAGTCTTCTGGTAAATAATCCTCAGGAATTTGAGCATCACATTCAGCTATGTCATCATAAGATACTGTGAATCCAGGTGAAAAGAATTTATCATTTATTTCTTGTAATTTTCCACTTGATTTCATCTCAGCTAATCCTTTATTGATAACGTCAACTAATGCGCTTCCTTCAGGGAAAGCAAAGCCTAATGGATCTGTTTGTAATCCATCACCTACAAGTTTTACCTTGTCCTTATTTGCTCCCATATATCCCAGACCAGCAACTTCATCAACAATAGATGCAGCTGCATCTCCTGATATAACAGCAGCTATCGCAAAATCAAAAGTATCATAAGCGTCAACTTTATCTGCTCCAAATAAGCTAACTGCTAACTCATAGTTAGTAGTTCCTTTTTGTGTAGCTACTTTGTAGTCACCGTTTTGTATGTCTGCAGCAGAAGTTATATCATCATTTCCACTAGCAACAAGTATTCTTTGTTGTAGAACAATATAGCTATCTGAAAAATCAACAATTTTATCTCTTTCTGCTGTTATGGATATTCCATCACCTGCGATCATATATTGTCCATCAGCAACAGCTTGGATCATTCCATCCCATGCTGCTGGAACATAAACTGGTGTGAAATTCATTAATTCTGCCATGTAGTTGAATACATCATAATCCCAACCTTTTGCAACACCATCGGATGGGTCAACGTAGTTGAAAGGAAGATATGCATTCTCTACTGCAAAAGTAAATTCACAACCACCTAGATCAGGTAACCCATTATCTCCAGTTGTAATTTCAGCTTCATTACAAGGAACAGCTGCACTTGAACATGCAGATGCAACCATAGCTAAAGCAAAAATTAATATTAATGTCTTTTTACTTTTCAAGTATAGACCTCCATTTATATAGGATAATTATTGCACATATCTGATTAAATCTAAGAGATAAAATTTAAATTTCGTCATCAAGCCTATTTTTATAGGCCGGTTTTCTTTTTTCAATAAATGAAGCCATTCCTTCAGCAGCATCAGAATGTACAAAACGACTATTTTGATTAAGTTGCTCAACTTCAAGAGTATCTTTAAAATTCAAATCTAAACCTTTTCTAATTTGGTCCTTAATCATACATATTGAAACAAAACTTTGTTCATTTAATAAATTTATTAAATTTTCTAATTCATGTGACAGGTTATCTTTTTCTGTCAATTTATAAAGAATACCTAACTCATTTAATATCTCTCCATTTATTTCTTTTGTTGTCATCATAAGTTCTTTCGCTTTATGAATACCAACTATCCTAGGAAGGGTCCATGAACCGCCAAAGTCTACGACTAATCCCCTTCTTGCAAATACTTCAATAAATCTTGTTTCAGGAGTAGCAATGATAAAATCACTCATAAGTATCATATTCGAAGCAGCACCTGCACATATCCCGTCAACTATAGAAATAACTGGTTTCTTACAATTCCATAAAGCATCAGCTGCAATTGTAACATCTTCCATTAATGCATTAAGATTTTCACCTAGCTGTGCTCCTGAAGAAAAATTGTTCTTAGTTTCTGATAAAACCAAGTATTTTAAATCACTCGATTCAAATTCATCAATTTGTTTTTTTATTTCTTTCCAGTCATTCGCTGAGATTGAATTTGAAGTTTTTTCATCATTAAAGTTAAAAACTAAACAATCATTTTTAATATTTGTTTCTAGAGCCATAGTTAAAGTTTAATATATATTTATTTAGAATGTATATATGGGATTTGATCCAAATAGAAAATATGAAGCAAATAAAATTGACTATTTAAATATAGTTTTAGCTTTTTTATTGGCATTAATTGCAATTATTTGGGCAATAAATTAAAAGACTTTCTATGAACATCGCTTATACCAAATTTCTTTAAATTTTCTCTGTGTTCTTTTGTCCCATATCCTTTATTTTTTTCAAATAAATAATTTGGATAATGTATAGATAATTCTTTCATGATATTATCTCTATGAACTTTAGCAATGATACTTGCTAGTGCTATTGCTTTGCTATTATCTTCTCCACGTATTAAAGATACTGAGGAGTAATTATAAATTTTAAAATGGTCTACATATACTTTCTCATTACCCGTATATATTTTCCCAATAGATTTATCTAAAACAAGCTCATTTGATTTAGAAATCCCAATTTCATCAATAATTTTGTTAGAACATTCGGATATCACATATTCGATGTCACTATTTAATACATCACTATATATTTCATTTCTTTTTTTTTCGCTTAGTTTTTTTGAATCTTTTACATTTTCAAGTAAATTCTTATGGCTAAGACTAATTTTTACAGCTGCTCCAACTATTGGCCCAGCAAAAGATCCTCTACCTACTTCATCAGCCCCTATAATCTCTTGTTTGGGGTTTTCATTCCAAATTTTATATTCAATCATTTATTTTCGATATTTCATTTAATGGGTAAATTTTATATACAGCTTTACCAATAATCTGTTTTTTATTTACAGATCCATAAATTCTTGAGTCAATACTGTTGTTCCTGTTATCTCCTAATAAAAAATAATAATTTTCAGGTACTGTGTAATTAATTAATTCAGACTCATTACCACTAACTACATTATTAAAATTTAATTTGATACCATTATTGAAAACTTCACCGCTTTTATTAATTATTATTGTGTCTCCAGGAAGACCTATAATTCTTTTAACAAAAGCAGTATCCATAGATAATTTATTATTTATATTCCATACCTGCAAGGCATCTAAATATTCCTGGTATACATTTTTTGTATAAATGAAATTAGGATTATAGAAAACTACTACATCTCCTAGATTATATTCTGTATTAATAAAATGATCTTTTATTACTAAAACTCTGTCACTTATATTTAAGTTAGGTTCCATCGATGAAGAAGGAATGTAGTATATCTGTATTAAAAACGTTCTAATAAATGTTGCTAATAAAATAGCAAAAATCAATATTCCAATATTTTTTAAATACTTAATAATATTTTTATACTAGTAATTTAGTTTCGATCTTCTTTAATTTTTGCAGATTTTCCAATTCTATTTCTTAAATAATAGAGTTTAGATCTTCTAACTTTACCTTTTCTTATAATCTCTATTGAATCTATTGTCGGTGCATGAACAGGAAATATTCTCTCAACACCCACCCCAAAAGATAATTTTCTAACAGTGATTAATTTGTTTATTCCAACTCCTTTAATAGCAATAACAACACCTTCAAATGTTTGGATACGTTCTCTATTGCCTTCTGATACTTTAACATTTACTTTTACAGTATCTCCAGAACCTATCTCCGGTAAGTTTTCTTTTAATTGTGTATTCTCAATTTCGTTAATTAGATTCATAGGATCCTCAATGTGAAATTATATAGTTAAATTTACTTTAAATGTCTTTTAATTTACTCTTTTTCCAATTTTCAATTTCTTTATGATTCCCAGAAAGTAACACTTCTGGTACTGAGTTCTCCTTATATACTTCAGGTCTTGTATATACTGGAAAATCATATTTTCCTTTAGTAAATGATTCACTTACTAAAGATTCAGAATTTCCGAGTACTCCGGGAATCCTTCTTATCAATGTTTCCATAAGAAACATTGCTGGAACCTCTCCTCCTGAAACTACTGCCTTGCCAACAGAAATTTCAAAGTCGCTGTGTATATCAATTATTCTTTGATCAAAACCTTCATATCTTCCACAAATTATATTTACAGAGCTATAGCTTATTAACTCATTAATTAAATCTTCATCTAATTCTTTACCACTTGGTGTTAAAAAAATATTTATCTCTGATTTATTTTCAGCTATAGCATTATCTAAAGGTTCAACCATTAATACCATTCCAGGTCCACCACCATATGGTGCGTCATCAACTTGTTTATATTCTCCTAGGCCATAATTTCTTAAATTTATGGAATTAAATTTGAATAAACCATCTTCTAAACCCTTTGATATCACACCCGTCCTTAACCATTCATCAAATATTTTTGGGAAAAGTGTAATTACGTTATAATTTGATAACATTTTTATCCTTAATGGAATCATTTATTTCAATCATATTTGTATAAAGCGTATTTCGTAAAAATGGTTTTTTATTTGCATTTAATATTATTTCTATAAATTCTTTGTCAGTAGTTTCTTGACCATGATTTGCTCCAGATGCTCTGCTAATATTTTCATTAATAAGAGTGCCTCCTAAATCATTTACTCCAGCATTTAATAATTTTGTAGCACCATCATGTCCTAATTTAACCCAACTTGCTTGAATATTATCTATATATTTATGAAAATATATCCTTGCCAATGAATGTATAAGAACTATCTCATCCCAGGTTGGTCCAGGCATGCTTTTACCTTGTATATAAATAGGAGAACCCATATGAACAAACGGGAGGGGTACAATTTCTGTAAAACCATTTGTTTTAATTTGTATATCTCTAATCAGTGAATAATGATTGACCCAAGAATCTATATCATCAATATGGCCAAACATTATTGTTGCTGTTGATTTAATACCAATAGAATGAGCTACTTCCATGACATACCCCCACTGTTGTGAAGTTATCTTATCTGGGCACAAATATTTTCGTATTCTATCATCAAGTATCTCAGCAGCTGTACCAGGTAATGTATTTAGTCCAGCATCTTTCAAAAGTTTCAAATAATCTTCTATGCTTGCATCTATAGTCTCAGCACCTTGCCAAATTTCTAATGGTGTAAACCCATGTATATGTATGTCTGGAACTTCTTTTTTAATTTCTTTAATTAAGTTTAAATAAAAGTTACCTGTGTAATCAGGGTGGATTCCACCTTGTAAACATACTTCAGAAGCGCCTGAATCATAAGCTTCTTTTGTTCTTTTAACAACTTCGGAAGGATCCAAATTATATGGTTTTTCTTTTAAGTCAAAACTTTTTGGACCTTTTGAAAAACCGCAAAATCCACATTTGTAATAGCATTGATTGGTGTAATTAATATTTCTATTTTTTATAAAACTTACTTGATTGCCATTTACTTTAAAATTAACTTCATTTGCATATTCAGCTATTTTATTAATATATTTCCCAGATGTTTTAAACAACTCTTTTAAGTCATTATCGTTAATCTCTTCAGAATCATTTAATTTATTAAATATATAATCAAACTTTGGAGATTTATAATCTGAATCTGTATTGAAGACAATATTAAACATTGATGGTATATTCTTTCCGCTACCTGGAAACCAATCTGTTTTTTTTCTTTTTAAACCACGGACATCTTTATTTAGTAAATAATTTGTAAATTCATCTTTCTTTAATATTTTCCTAGCTTCATTAATTGATAAAAATGGAGTAAGTAGTGTTCTTTCATATAAATTATTTTGGATTTGAGATTTCAATTCAGATATTTGTTCTGAACTCCAGTCTCTAAAGAGTAAATCGTTAACACCAGTATTAATTGCTTTTATTGCTTCTTCAATTGTATCAACATACTTTGATATTAAATGGTGATATTTTGGCCCATTACTTAGTATAAAATCTGAATCAATATTTTTACTAATCTCCACAATTCTAGGTTGCAATCTAGTAAATATTTCTAATGCTGTTTCTTTGTTTCCTTTATATAAATAAATCAACCTTTTTGAATCTACATCTTTAAATTCTTTCCAATTATCATCATTAATTTTCCACATAAATGAGTTATATGCTTTATTTTCAGAAATGGTTTGAAAACCTTTTTTATGAATAATTTCAAAATTAAAATTATTCTTTACAAAGAATGTTGTTGTACCTTCTTTAAGTCTTGAATTTAAATAAATTTCATTATCTGAATCACAAGGTCTAATTCTTAAGTAGGAAACATTATTATGCATGCTCTTTAACCTTTGGGTAACCATTTACATTAATTACATTAGTAACTTTTTCGTAAATATTTTCATCCAGCCAATCTTTATTTATAAAATTTGGATAAACAGGTAGTCTTGGAATTAATTTTTGATTGTGTTTTTGAATGAGTTTTTTTAAATTATTTATATCAGGCCATAATTGGTCAGGATTTACCCAATCGATAGTTTTAGGAGAGATGCCTCCTAAATCATTAATTCCACTTTTTAGATAAATATCAACTGAAGATAGCAAGTTTGGTGGTACTTGAAGTGAAATATGGATAGGTAGGAATATCCTTACTACTGATATAATCCTTAAAAATAGATCGTTAGTAATTTCTGGATTATTTCTCATTAAGGTATTTTGTTTTGCTCTGAAATTTTGAAGAATAATTTCTTGAATTGAACTATTTCTTCTTGAAAATATAATCAGTTGATTAATGTCATTAATTAATTCCTCTTTTGTATTAGTCAAGCCAAGAAGCAAACCAGTAGTTATAGGATATTTAATTTCTTCAGCATAATTTATTGTGTTGAGTCTGAGTTCTATATTTTTTGTTTTAGCCTTGTAGTGTGGTTTCCCAGGCAAAGCTACTTTATCTGAAAAAGTTTCAAGCATAAGACCACCAGATGGAGAGTGCTTTTTGTAATTATTAATCTCAATTTTGTTCATTAAGCCAGGATTAGCGTGTGGAAACAGATTATATTTTTCATTTACTCTTTTCATATTTTCAACAAGATATTCATGAGTGCTGTTGTATCCAAAATCATTAAGTTGTTTTTTTGCTTCATTCCATTTGTTTTCTGGTTTGTCTCCCAAGGTAAATAAAGCTTCAAAGCATTGGTTTTCATTTCCAACCCTTGCAATGGCATCTACTTCATCGAAATTTAGATAAGTACCTCCTTCATTTGGAGATTTAACAAATGTGCAATATCCACAAGAATCCTGACATAATGTTGTCAGAGGTATGAACACTTTAGGGCTGAATGTTATGCTAGATCCAAATTCCTTATTTTTGATATTGTATGCTTCTTGAGATAATTCATCAGTAGGTATTTTGCCAAAAAGATATTTCTCTATTTTTTTACTTAATTCAGACATTTACTTATACACTCAGATAATATTATTATTTGATTGTAACAAGAAACCTTAAAACTTTACACTTTAGAGAAGAGGAGATTTGAAAAATATATCTTTAGTAGGATTTGGAAGAATAGGTAGAGACCTATTTAGACAAACTATTAAAGATGATTCAATTCACATTGTCTCTGTTTCCGATATAGCTGAAAAAGAAAATCTTGTGTATCTTCTAAAATATGATTCAATTTATGGACCATTAAATGAAGAAATTTTAGAAACTGAAAAAGGTATTTCAGTTAATGGCAAAGAAACAATATTTAATAAATGGAAGAATTCCGATGAATCAGATTGGAAAAGTACAAACACTGACATTGTTGTATTAGCAACCGGTAAACAGCAGACATTAGAAGAATGTAAAAATCATTTAAAAAAAGGGGCAAAAAAAATAATTATTGCCTCAACACCATCAGAGAAGAACGCTATAGAAATTTATGTACCTGGGGCTAACGATGATGATATTGATTTTTCAAAATCAATAATTTCTTTAGGATCTAATACAGCTAATGCGTGTGGACCAATTTTAAAGATATTAAATGATGCTGTTCAAATAGAGAGGGCTTTTATAAATACAGTTCATGGTTATTCAAATTCAAATAGATTAGCAGATGTAGCAGGTGAAGGTTTAACAAATAATAGAGCTGCTGGAGAAAATATTATTCCAAATCAAACTAACTCGTATGAAGTGATTGAAAAAGTTTTACCATTTTTGAAAAATAAAATTACATCATCATCGATGACTGTCCCAATACCAGATGGAAGCATTGTTGATTTAACTATTGACATTGTAAACAAAACCTCTTCTGAAGATATTAATAAAATCATTCAAGAGAATATTTCAAAGAAATATATTAAAAACAGAATTGGGATAACTTTTGAACCTATAGTTTCTTCAGATGTTGTAGGTAATTCACTATCAGGTTTAGTTGATGGTTTATCAACAATGAATATAGATGAAAAGAAAATTAAAATTTTAATTTGGTTTGACAATGGATGGGGTTATTCATCAAGAATTTTAGAAACAATAAAAATATATCAGGAAAGCTATGGAAAATGAATAATATAGCAATTAACGGATTTGGTCGAATAGGTCGTTCAATTTTAAGAATCATTATTGAAAGTAAAGTAGATTTTAATGTAGTTGCAATCAACGATTTAGGTAATTATGAAAATCTAGCTTATTTATTTAAACATGATTCAATCATGGGTTTGCTTGAAAAAGATGTTGCAATAGTTGGAAACAAATTAAAAATTGAAGAAAGAGAAATAGAATTAATTTCTATAGAAGATCCGTCAAACTTACCTTGGAAAGAACTTAATGTAAACATTGTAATTGAATCTACAGGAATCTTTAGAGACAAAGTTTCTATGGAAAAACATATAGAAGCAGGTGCGGAAAAAGTTATACTTACTGTACCTCCAAAGGATGAAATTGATGCAACAATAGTTCTTGGAGTAAATGATGAGCTATTGACAAAAAATTCAAAATTAATTTCAAATGCTTCTTGTACAACAAATTGCTTAGCCCCAATTGCTAAAGTATTAAATGATAACTTTGGAATAAAATCTGGATTAATGACTACTGTGCATGCATACACAAATGATCAAGCATTAGCTGAAACTACACATAGTGATTTTAGAAGAGGTAGGAGTGCAACTCAAAATATTATTCCTACATCTACAGGCGCAGCAAAAGCTGTTGGTATGGTTTTACCGGAATTGAATGGAAAATTAGATGGAATGTCAATGAGAGTTCCTGTTCCAAATGGGAGTGTTATAGATTTAGTAGTAGAACTTGATAAAAATGTAACCATAGAAGAAGTTAATTCTGCTGTTAAAGATGCATCACAGAATGAATTAAAAGGTATTTTAAGTTATTCTGATGTCCCACTTGTGTCTACAGACATATTAAAAAATTCGCATTCAAGCATCTATGATGCATCATCAACAACTTTACTTGAAGGGAAGCATTTAAGAGTTGTCTGTTGGTATGATAACGAATGGGGTTATTCAAGTAGAATTGTTGACCTTATAAATAAACTTATAATAGAAAATAATAATGAATAAAAAAGATTTACCATTACCACCAAAAGCTGTAGGTAACTATACAACCATTAAAAAAATCGAGAACTATATTTACACATCTGGACATGTTCCTATATCAGAAGAGAAAAAGTTTGTTGGTAAAATACCTGACGATATAAGCACAGAAGAAGGATATCAAGCTGCTTCATTATGTGCTGAATTAACACTTGCTACTATTTCTCAAGAATACAATATTGATAAACTAACTCCTATAAACGTAATAGGTTTTGTAAATTCATCACCTGATTATGCTGACCATCCTAAAGTATTAAATGGATTTACAGATAAGCTTGGAGAGTATTTTGATACTAAAGCAACAAGATCTGCGGTAGGGGTCTCAAGTTTACCTATGAATGTATGTGTAGAAGTCCAAACAATATTTTTTCTAAATGAGTAATTTAACTATAGGAATAACGACTGGCATAAAAAATGCCCAAATGTCTGCTGGTGAAATACCTTGTGCTGTTTTAAATATTGAATTCATAAAATTATGTAATAAATTCAACGCACAAGTAGTTATTATTCCTCCTCAATTTAATAGTCCAGATTTCTCATTAAAAGGCATTGATGGATTAGTAGTAACAGGTGGGGGTGATATAGACCCATCATATTACTCACAAAAACCAATTGATAAACTTGAAAGAGTGTCAAAAGAAAGAGATATCACTGAACTAAATCTTTTAAAAAAGGCAGAAATGGAAAATATTAAAACACTAGCTATCTGCAGAGGTCATCAATTATTAAATGTATATAAAGGTGGAACTTTGCATCAAGATATAAATGATGCTGGATTTACCGAAATAAACCATGCAAAGCCATATGATGATGCAAGAAATCATATCCATAATGTAAAGGTAAATAAAAATACTGAATTAAATAAAATTTTGAATACTGAAAATCTTAAAGTAAATAGCATTCATCATCAAGCAATCAATAAATTAGGCAGAGACCTAAATATTTCAGCTGAATCATCAGATGGCATTATTGAAGGCATAGAAGCTACCAACGAATGGGAAGCTATAGGTATCCAATGGCATCCTGAATATTTAGCTGAAGAAGAGCATTCTATTGCTTTATTCAATTGGCTAATTAATTAACTTCTCTTATTAAATTTAAGTTACCTTTTGTATAAGAAAAAAAATCCTTGTTATAGGGTATAGATAGATTTTTAATTTTATCGATATTACAAAAAATTAAATTTTCAGAATAGAAATAAGAGTTCAAAATATAGTTCTTATTTAAGCTTTTATTGACATAAAAACCAGGCCAAGGTAATCCTTCAAATAAGTAAAAATCTTTTTTTTCATCATTTATATATACTGAATTATTTCTTAATTCTTCCGCTTTTTCAATTGTGTCAACTGTTCTAAATTTTACTAAATATCTATTTTTTAAATGTGGTTTCAAATCTTCAACAATATATTCTTTTTCATTTATATATACTTCTTCATTTTTAAAACTAAATTTACGAAAAAATATTTCATGATTTATATATAAATATCCTTTTAAAGAATGTGGTTTACCTAAAGTTGCGAAATTATATTTTGTTTGTTTAATCAATAAACTCTACAGAAGACTCTAAACCTTCTTCGTCAGCTGCAGCTTGTGCTACTGTTCTAATTGCTCTTGCCACTCTGCCACGCTTCCCAATGACTCTACCCATATCTTCAGGTGAAGTTCTAACTTCAATATTAACGCTTTCATCACTTGTTGAAGATATGTCCACACTTACAGATTTTTTATCTTCTACAATTTCAGTAACTATATACTCAACAACATTTTTTACTATAGTTCCTACTTCACTCATTCTTCTTCACCTTTATCTTCTTCTTTAATTTCATCATCTTTATTTTCTGAACTTTCATCAGTAGATTCATCTTCCTTTTTATTATGAGCTTTAGAACTACTTTTAATTTTTGGTTCTGGAGGTGATGGTATAGAAACTACTTCACCTTTTGTTGCTCTCCACTGAGCCCAAGCTCCTGAGATTTCTAATATTTTTTGAGCTCTTTCGGAAGGCTGTGCTCCTTTGTCTAGCCATGACACAGCTTTATCTATATCTATATCAACTGTTGATGGATTATCTTTAGGATTATAAAAACCTAGGTCCTCAATATATTTTCCATCCCTTGGGGATCTAGCATCTGCAACAACTACCCTGTAAGATCTATTCTTTTTCTTTCCTCTTTGAGCAAGTCTAATTTTTACTGCCATTTATTTATTTATCTTCCCTTTTATCATTTATATTCTTATTTATTGAACTTTAAATATAATATCAATAAATAATTAAAGGTAGAAATGAATTATTAATTAAACTACTCTATCTTTATATGGAACTAATTGAAATAAAACACCCTTTAAAAGAACATTATCTATCAATATTAAGAGACAAAAACACAGATTTTGAAACTTTTAGAATTTGTGCATCAAAGTTATCTTATATTCTCGCAATAGAAGCAACAAAAAAGATCTCTCTAAATGAAAAAAATATTGAAACTCCTTTAACTGAAACTAAAGGTTTCAATATAGAAAATGATTCAGTAGCTGTCTCTGTTTTAAGGGCAGGTCTTGGTCTTGTTGATGGTATACGAGAATTAATTCCAAATATTTCTTTTGGATATGTTGGAGTTCAAAGAAATGAAGAAACAGCTGAACCGGAAAATTATTATGAAAAATTACCTGTTCTCGAAAATAAAAATGTATTTATTCTTGAGCCTATGTTAGCTACAGGCGGTTCACTTTCTTTCGCAATAGATACTGTAAAGAAATACAATCCAAAAAATATTCAAGCCTTAACTGTTATTTCAGCACCAGAAGGTATAGATTTCATTAAAAAGAATCATGATGACATTACCTTGGTAACAGCTTCTGTCGATGAAAAACTTAATGAGAATTGGTATATAGTTCCAGGTCTAGGTGACATGGGAGACAGACTCTTCGGCACAACATAATTTCAAATTATATGGGTAAATGTTTACTAATAGTCATGGATTCGTTAGGAGTTGGAGCAGCTCCTGATGCACATTTGCATGGAGATGAAAAAGCCAATACTTTTTCTAATGTTTCAAAAACAATTGGAATTCTTGATCTGCCTACATTCAATAAATTAGGTTTTGGAAAAATAACAGACATAAATGGATTAGATTCAGAAGAGTTTATTGCAACCGTTGGAAAGTTAGCAGAAAAATCAAAAGGTAACGACTCAACAACTGGACATTGGGAAATAGCGGGTTTAATAAGTGAAAATGATTTTAATATTTACTTAGATGGATTTCCTGATGAGTTAGTTAATAAGGTGTCTAATGAAACTGGTTATGAGTTTATTGGAAATTGCCATGCGTCAGGAACAGAAATAATAAATACACTCGGTAAAGAGCATCTTGATACGAAAAAATTAATTTTATACACTTCTGGAGATTCCGTATTCCAGATAGCTGCTCATAGCTCAATTGTTAATACAGATGAACTATATGAAATATGTAAAAAAGCAAGAATAATTTGTAATGATTACAACATCGGAAGAGTTATTGCTAGACCATTTAAAGGAGAAATTGGAAGTTTTGAAAGAACATACGATAGAAAAGATTTCGGAATGAAACCTCCAGGAGATACTATATTGAGTCATTTGAGTAAAAATAATTTTAAAACAATTGGGATTGGAAAAATAAGTGACTTGTTTGGAAATGAGTTTCTAGATAAAGATATCCATACAGAAGGTGATGAAGATGGTTTAAAACAACTAATTAATTCTTACTCTAGTGATAATTATGATTTTTATTTTATAAATTTAGTAGATTTAGATATGCTTTATGGACATAGAGAAGATCCATATGGTTATTATGAAGGATTAAAAATAATTGATAAATTTCTTAAAGATTTGTTAGAAATTTTTAATGACGGAGATTTATTAATACTTACTGGAGACCATGGTACTGATCCTACAGATGGGAAAACAGATCACTCAAGAGAGTACGTTCCCCTTATTGCTTATAAAAATAACTTAATTGGAAACTCTATTGGTGAAAGAGATACTTTTGCAGATATTGCTTCATCAATTTGTGATTATTTTGATATTGAGAATATTTTTAATGGAAATAGTTTTATAAAAGATATTATCGAAAAATAGAGTACTCTTAAATTATGTATAAAAAAATAAAAGAAACATCTCAATATATAAAAGAAGCAACAAAGAACGAAACTATTAACTCTGCAATCATTCTAGGATCTGGAATGGGTGGTTTTGAAAATAGATTTGAAAGTAAGTATTCGATTGATTATGGAGATATACCAAATTTTATTAAACCCTCAGTTGAAGGTCATGCGGGAAATTTATCAATAGTTGAATTTGGGAATAAGCTGACAGCTATTCTATCAGGGAGAGCTCATTACTATGAAGGTTACGATATTTCAGATATTGTTTTACCCACAAGAGCATTAATAGATCTTGGAATTAATACGTTAGTAATAACAAATGCTGCAGGTGGTATATCTGAAAACTATGAACCAGGAGACATTGTAAATATTAAAGATCATATAAATTTAACTGGAAGCAATCCATTAATGGGTAAAAATATAGATGAATTAGGTCCAAGATTTCCTGATATGACAGATACATATAATAAAGAATTAAGGAAACTTGCAGAGAGTATTTCAAAAGATATTTTTAAATACAAAGATGGTGTTTATGCTTGGTTTACAGGACCAACGTATGAAACTCCAGCAGAAGTAAGTTTTGCAAAAGCAATTGGTGCAGACCTTGTTGGGATGTCTACAGTACCTGAAGCTATAGTAGGAAATCATGCTGGAATTAATATTTCTGCATTTTCATTAGTTACAAATTTAGCTGCTGGAATTAGCAAAGAGCCTTTATCTCATGATGAAGTAATTGATATTGCTAATCAATCAAAAGATAAACTACAAAGTTTTATGGAACTATTTTTAACCGAAATTAATTTAACGAACTAAAAAATTCTTATTAAAATAAATGCTTATGAAAATAGCTGTTTGTGCAAAACAAATTCCAGATCCAGCAAATCCTATTGAGTACTCTGATGGACAAATAGTAAGGCCAGAAGAACAAGTATTAGACGACACAGATAGATATGGAATTGAAGTAGCCCTTCAATTAAAAGAAAAGTTTAATGCTGAGGTTACAGTTATTTCAATGACCAAAGTTGGAACAGAGAAGGGAATCCAGCAAGCTTTACAAATGGGACCAGATAAAGCTTTAGTGCTAGAAGATGATTCTTTAAAAGGTGCTAGTTCGATTATGACATCAAATGTTCTTAGCGAGTTAGCAAAAAAAGTAGATGCTGACATAATAATATTTGGTACAGAATCTACTGATGGTTATTCTGGTGTTGTTCCTCAACAAGTATCAAGAATTTTAAACCTACCCTGCATCTCTTATGTAAAAAATATAGAGATAGACGATAAAGTTACACTTACTAGACAAACAATTGAAGGATCAGAGAAAATAAATCTACCTAGCAAATGTGTTATATCTGTTACAGCTAGTGGCGTTGAACCAAGGTACCCAAATTTTAAAGATATTATGGCTGCAAAAAACAAACCAGTAGAAATTATTTCATTAAATGATATTCAATATACAGCTGAACAAAATATGGAATTTTTAGGTATTGAGGATGTATCTTCTACTAAAGAAGGAGAGAAAATTATAGATGAAGGTGAATCTCACAATATTATTATAGAAAAATTAAAAGAAATAAAAGCTTTATGAAGACTTTAATAATCGGTGAAGTAACAAATAATGAATTGAATTCAGGTACTTTAGAAATTATATCTAAAGTAAGGGAACTTAATTTAGAGTATGAAGTTGTTACAGTTGGTAGTTCTGATGTTTCTAAAATTGGATCAGATGAATTTACAAACACATATTTTAAAATGAATCCAAATAAATTAAATCTTTCATCTTGTGCGAATGAAATAAACAAGTTGATCGTTGAAAGTAATTATGAATTAATACTTTCTAATTCAACATATATCTGCAGAGATTTAATTGCGTTTCTTTCAGTTGACTTCAAAACAAGTCCAGTCTCAAATGTAACTAATTTTAAAATATCAGATAATAATTTAACAGTAATGAACAACATAAATGGAGGTGAGAGTGAGTACAAAACTACTGTCAATTCTGATTATAAATTTTTATTAATTAGACCAAAATCTTTCGAGCTTGAAGATATTGTATTAAATGAAAATTTTCAATCAAATAACATCAATGATGATGAAACTAGTTTGGATGTATTTGATGTTATTATTGAAGAAAAAACTGGGCCCCAATTAGAAGATTCAAAAATAGTAATTTCTGCAGGAAGAGGAATGGTTGAAAGTAGTAATTTATCATTAATTGAAGAACTCGCAAATAAATTAAATGCTGCAATTGGTGGTACTAGAGCAATAGTTGATGCTGGTTGGATGCCATACTCTCAACAAGTAGGTCAAACTGGAAAAACTGTTAAACCAGATGTTTACATAGCTTGTGGTATTTCTGGAGCTACTCAACACCAAGTTGGAATGAAAGATTCAAAATATATTATTGCAATAAATAAGGATGAAGAAGCACCAATATTTCAAATTTCTGATCTAGGAATTGTTGGTGATACCCTTACTGTAATTCCTAAACTTATTGATAATCTTTAATTAAAATTTAAAATCAAAGGGCAAAATTTCATCAAACGTATATTTTTTGAATGTATCTTTTTGAACAACAATCACATAATCAGTGTTAAATTCAGATAACCTTTGTCTAGACAGTCCGCATGGAAATATTGCACTATCTGATTCAGCATCAATACAGGCAACTGCTATTGAATCTATTTTTGTTTCACCTTCAGAAATTGCTTTAAAAACAGCTACATCTTCTGCACAAATAGTTGCTGGATATGCTGCATTTTCAATATTACAACCAGTATATATATTTCCTGATTCTGATATCAAAGCAGCACCGACTCTAAATTTTGAGTAAGGGGCATAAGCTTTTTGAGCTATTTCTTTAGCTAAATCAGCAAGTTTATTATCGATATCTTCCATTTAATTCCCTTTTTTTATTACAAGAGATTCAAAGTCTTCTTTAGTTTTAATAAATACTCTTGAACCTGAACCTGGTTCCATTGTTACACCATAAAGAACATCTCCAGCATGCATAGTTTGTTGCTGATGTGTAACAATTAAAAACTGAGCATCATCTTTTAAATAATTTAACAAATTTATCATTCTATGTAAATTTGCATCATCTAATGCAGCTTCAACTTCATCCAAAATATAAAATGGACTTGGAAAAGATTTGAAAATAGCAAATAGAAATGCAATGGCAGCCAAAGATCTTTCACCACCAGAAAGTAAACTTAGTTTTTTAACTTTTTTTCCATGAGGTTGAGCAGAAATTTCGATACCTGTTTCAAGTAAATTTTCTTTATCGGTTAATTCTAATTTTCCATTACCTCCTGGAAATAATTTCTCAAATATTTCTGCAAAGTTCACTGAAATTGAATTAAATGAAGATTCAATTCTAAATTTAATTTCATTTTCAATTTCATCAATATGTAACTTTAATTCTTTTTTTGATTCATTTAAATCAGCAATTGATTTATTTATTTCTTCATACCTATTATTTAAATTTTCATAATCTTCTTTAGCTAAATAATTCACAACACCTATAGACTCAATCAATTTTTCAGATTTATCAATATCTTTAATTATCTGCTCTTCTGTTATTTCTTCAGTGTATAACTCATCTATTTCCTCAATTGATAAGCCGTGGATATTTGTAAGATTTGAATAATAAGTAGATACTTCCTTAGAATATTCTGAATCTTTTATCAATAAATTACTTTTTTTATCTTTCAATACATGCAATTTTTCTATAGATTGATCTATCTCTTCTTCAATAAGATTAATTTTTTCGTTACTAGAACCATATTTATTGTCGAAATATTCAGATTGTTTACTTAAGACGATAGATGTATCCTTTAATATTTTAAATAACTCTGTTCCTTTTATTGATATCTCGTTTAATTCATCTATTTGGTTATTAAAATCTAGTAACGACTTTTCCTTAATTAAATCACCTATTTCTAAATTTTCTTTATTTAAATATTTTATTTTTTCAGTTAATGAAATAACTTGATTAGTCAAATTAGATATTTCATTCTCTATTAAATTTATGTTTTCATCTAATTTATTTCTTTGTAATTTTAATTCTTCCTTAAATTCATCTTGATTATTTATTGAATTTAATTGATTTTTTTTAGTATTTAGTAACAATTCTTTTGAATGTATTTTTTTATCTATCTCTTTATTGCCTTCAGTTAATGTTGAAACTTCCCTCTCGAAGATTGAAAATACTTTTTCCTTTATTAATATGAATTCCTCTTGTTCAATATTTAGTTCAGTTAATTTATTGTGATGACTGTTTATATAGTTACTAGAAATTCTTTTATCTTCTGTCCACAAATTTAATTTTTGATTATTAATTTTCAAAGTTTGTTCTGTTTCATTTAAAAATTCTTTTAGAAACTTTATTTCATTATTAATTACTGCTTCATTTATTTCCATATTTGATGATTGCTTTTGTGTAATATCTAATAACTCTCTATTTAAATTTTCTAAATATATTGTTTTTTCTTTAACTTCATTTTTCTTTGAAATTAGTTGACTAGACATTGAAGAAATTGAATTTGTATTATCTAATATCTTTTTTTTGTTAACAGAAATTTCATTTTTAACTTTAATATTCGATCTTTCAATATTATCAAGTCTTTCATTTGCTATCTGAACTATATTTTTAATTTTTTCTGCATTATTTAAAACTTTATTTGAAATATCCTTAAATACTGAACCAAGTGATATGCTTTCACCCAAATTATTATTTAATTTTCTTTTAGAATTTTTCTGATCATCAATATAATTTGTAATCTCTTCTAGTTCATTTTTAATTTTGTTTAAGTCATTACTTAATGTTTTATTTTTATTTTTAAATTCATGATATTTAAATATATTAAGTTGAATTTTTAAATTTTTTAATTCCTTTACTGCTTTTTCATGTTCTATGGCTTGTTCAGCTTGTTTTTTAAGTGGATCTAATTGTTTTTTTATTTCTCTTAAAACGTCTTTGGCTCTTTTTATTTCTTTTTCTCCAGATTCAATCCTTTTTAAAGCTTTATCTTTTTTTGATTTAAATGGAAGAATTCCTGCAGCTTCTTCAATTGTTATGCGATGATCTTCTGGTTTAGAATTTAAAATTTCAGCAATTTGTCCTTGTGAAATTATAGTGTGTTGCTGTTTTCCTATACCTACATCACCCAAAAATTCTTGAACATCGAGAAGTCGGCAATTCAATCCATTCATAAAATAATCTGATTGTCCATCTCTATATAATTTTCTACCAATAGAGATCTCATTTGTTCCATTAAATTTTTCAGGATTTACTTCAAAATTTAAATTTACTTCAGCGTATCCTTTTTGTGTTAATTTATCTGTCCCTGCAAAAATAACATCTTCCATTTTGTTTGTTCTGAGTGTTGCTGGACTTTGTGTTCCTAAAACCCAAGAAATTGCATCAACAACATTTGATTTACCTGAACCATTTGGGCCAACAACAACATTTACTTTATTTGATAATTGAATCGATGTATTTTCTGAAAATGACTTAAAGCCATTAATATTAACTGATTTTAAATGCATATTTACCCTGTTGTTAATATAAGAATACTAAAAATATAGAGAAATGCTTAGCTTTTAAAACTTTTTATTTAATTTTAAAATTATAAACCTTAGTATTTTGGAGATTTTTTGAATAATTATTATTTAGTAATTCATAAGGTTTCTCTGTGATAAAACCTAATTCATTTAAAACTTTTGTTGCTACTAAATCAACAGCTCGAAAATTTCCATCTAAACATTTGAAAACAAAAGTTTCATCATTATTAGTTACAAATAATACACCTTCTGCACCTGACTTAGCTAACAATGGTGACTTTGAGTTAAGCATTATATTTGTATCTGTTCTATTTTCGCCACCTACTAAATTAGGGAAACTATTATATGATTCAAAAACAGATAACCAATAATCTTTATATTCTGATTTATTAATATTTTCAACACCATTTATAAAAATAGAAGAGTCGATAAAAAGAGCTGGTAATCCACAACCATCTATTGCAAATTCTAATTTAGGTAATTCAAATATTTCCATAAAAAACTTATTAATTTGTTCTTGTACAATATGATTATTTTCTTGATAGTTTTTATTATCAACTTTAAGTAATTTTGAAAAAAGAAGCATAGAGATATGTTTCCCGGAACAGTTATTATTTAATTTAGTAAATGTTTTTTTATTTTCTAAATATCTATCAGCAGTAATAATATGCATTGGTCTTTGTGGAGCACAATATATTTCTTCCCATCTAATCCCATATTTATTACAAATGTTTTGTAATAAGTCTGTATGAATGTCCTGACCAGAATGTGATGAGCCAAATATAGCTATTTCTTCTTTGGTCAGGTAGGTATTACTTTCATTAGCCAATTTTATTAAGGGTATTATTTGAAATGGCTTTATTGCGGATCTTGGAAAAAATTTTTGTCCTTCGCTTTTATTTGTTGTCATTTCAACTTGATGAGTTGACTCAATATGCCCATTTCTAAGTAGCTCGATAATAAATGTTTTTATTTTACTCATCCTTATTAGCAAGAACATCTAAAGCATTTTTTGCTGCCATTTGTTCAGCACTTTTTTTTGATTTTCCTTCACCTTGTCCAATAACTTTATCATTCAATAATACATTCGAAGTAAATAGTTTTGAATGATCAGGACCGGTAGAAGAATCTTCATAGCTAACCTTTTTCCCTATTTTTGCATAATATTCTTGAAGCCTTGTTTTATAATCTTTTTGTCCAGGATTTTCTGACAATTTTTTTATATTTGGATAAATATATTTTTTTACAAATTTATTTACTTCAATAATTCCACCATCAAAATAAATAGCTGCAATTAAAGCTTCTACAGCATCCTCCAGGATTGATTTTTTCTCCCTTCCTCCACTAGCATCTTCTGCCTTACTTAAATATAAATATTTTCCTATTTCAATTTCGTTTCCTATTTTGACTAATGAATTTTGGTCAACAGCACTCGATCTAATCTTTGTTAAGTTGCCTTCATCTAAATTTGGAAAATTTTCAAATAAATACAATGTTAAATCAAAATCTAAAATTGTATCACCTAGAAACTCATATCTTTGATTTGATAAATATTCATTATGCTCATCTAAATATGATTTATGAGTTAATGCTATTTTTAAATATTTTCTATCTTTAAATTTATACTCAATAGTATTTTCTAATTCACTTAATTCATTTTTTGTCATAATTCTGAAATAGCATTTGAAAATTTATTTATAAAGCCTCTCTCAATTGCCTTATTGGTGTGTAGTATTGAATTTTTTACTGCTTCTGCTGATGATGAGCCATGACCAATTGTAACTACACCATTAACACCTAGAAGGTAGGAACAGTTAATTTTATCTGGATTAAGTTTATCTTTTACTGGTTTCAAAGCATTCTTTACTGGTATTAATAACGGTTTAAAAAGTTTATCTTGTAAAGTTTGAGATATTAAAGTCTGTTGTAATTTTGCTGTACCTTCCATTGTCTTCAATACAACATTTCCAGTAAACCCGTCTGTAACAAAAACATCCGCTTTGGAGTTAGCAAGATCTCTTCCTTCAACATTTCCAATAAAATTTAAATTTGATGATTTCAATAAATTATATGCAGAAATTTCTAAGTCTCTTCCTTTATTTTCCTCTTCACCAATATTTAGTAAACCTACTTTTGGACTTTCAATTTCAAATAATATTTCAGCAAATTTAGAACCCATTGCAGCAAAATATAACAATGTTTTTGGTTTAACGTCTACATTAGCTCCTGAATCAAGAAAAACTATGTCCCGTTCTAATCCGGGTAGTACAGAGGCAATCGTTGGTCTAATATCTCGTTTTAGTTTACCTAATACGCTAATTGCTCCAACTAACGTCGCCCCAGTAGATCCAGCTGAAAATACTCCTTGAGCTTTATTTTCATTTAACATATTTAAAGCTCCTACAATTGATGCTTTTGGTTTTCTTCTAATGGCTTTAGATGGACTATCTTCCATTGATATAACTTCTGGATAATCAACAACTGGAATTTTATTTCCTTCTAAATATGGTTCTATTAAGTCTTTGTCACCAGATAAAATAACATCAATTCCTAAATTTTTTGCAAGAATTGCTCCTTTAACGATCTCTTCGGGAGCAAAATCTCCTCCCATTGCATCTATTGCAATTGTATTCATAATTAATTAATTATTCGTTATTTGGTTCTTTTACTTGACGTCCGTTATAAGTCCCGTCAACTGGATTTACTCGATGTGATTGTTTCGCTACACCTGTTTCTGGATCAATTACAAAATGAGGTTTAGAAATTTTATGCATTGCCTTTCTTCTTTTTGTTCTAGATTTAGACATCTTTTTTTTAGGTACTGCCATTATTATTATTTCCTTTCAACTTACAAATCTAGCTCACTTAGAGAAGAAAATGGACTTTCTTTTATGTTTTTTTCTTGATGATTACAAGTATAATCATTTTGATTCTTTCCACACAACGAACATAAGCCTTTACAGTCTTTCTTACACAAGTATGTAAAGTTCATCTTTTTAATTATGATTTCTGAAATAATTGGTAATAAGTCAATGTTTTCTGAATAAAAGTCTATTTCATAATCACTTAGTGAATGAAAACTTAATTTTTTATTAAATTTAGCTTTTTTATTAATTTGTTCAATATTTAAACATCTTGAGCATTCAGAATCAAAAATAAATTGAACATTTATATCAAAATGAATATAATCATTTTCCTTGATTAATTCTGTTTTTAAGATTGCTCTATGATTTTCACTAGTTTTATTACCAGAAAAAATTATATTAATGTATCCTTCTGATTCGTGTTTCAAACTATTATTTGAATGTTTTAATTTATTAATATTTACAACAGTAGATAGCTGTTCCATAAAAGTTACTCAGGTTCAATAATTTTTCTAGGCTGTCTTAAATTATTCTTTTCTGTTTCAATGTATTTATTAACTTGTTCAAATTTATTTAATATTTCGGTCAACTTTGAGTCAATTTGATCTTCAATATGTGCTCTGTTTGCTTGTGCTTCATCTTCTGCTTTTTTAACCATTGCATTAGCTTCAATTACGGCTTCTTGTAATACATAAGAATCAGAAATTAATCTTTGAGATTCAACTTTAGCTATATTTAATATTTCGTTAGCTTCTTCTCTGGCTCTGTTGAGATATGTATCTTGTTCCCTAACTAACCAACGAGCAGTTCTTAATTCAACTGGCATCAAATCAATTAAATTTTCAACAATATCAATAAGTTCTTTTTTGTTTGATCTAGTATTTAGAACATTTCTTGAATTTAATTTTTCTCTTAAAAGTTCTAATTTATCTACGTATTCAATTTTTTTTTCACCACTGATTATGGCGTCTAGATGAAAATTTTCTTCTTCAGACATTTTTTAATCTTTCTAAAACATTATGAGGAACAAGTTCTTTAACGTCACCACCATAAGAATGTATCTCTTTCACCAATGAACTCGATACATAACCATACTCTGGAGATGATGGAATAAATATTGTTTCAAAATCAGCTAGATTAAAATTCATTTGTGCCATTTGTAATTCGTAATCAAAATCTGTCATAGCTCTTAAACCTTTGACTATTGCATTTACACTATTTTTTTTAGCAAAATCGACTAACAAACCTTCGAAACTTTTAATTGTAATTTTTTTATTATCTTGAAAGATCTCCTCTAGCATTTCTGATCTATTTTCTTTTGAAAATAGTGAATCTTTTGTTGGATTGATAATCACCCCCACTAAAACTTCATCAAATACCTTTGAGCATCTTGTGATAACATCAATATGCCCATTTGTCGGTGGGTCAAACGATCCTGGTACTAAAACTTTCATTTTTTTCTTAATATTAAAACTTTACTTTGTCCGTATTTCTTTTCTTTATATAATTCTACATCTTTAGGATAAACTGTCGATGGAGAATTTGAATGTCTATGAATAACAATAAAACCTTCCTCATCTAAGTTATTTGATAATTGACTTATATCTTTATTTACAATTTCTGACTCGTAAGAAAAAGGTGGATCGTAAAATATTACATTAAATTTAGATTTATTTTGAATTAAGTAATTAGATACATTTAAATTTAAAACAGAATAGTTGTTATCAATATCTTTAAGATTGTATTTGATTTTATCAATACACTCTTTTGAGTTATCAATAAACGTTACGTAGTTAGCTCCCCTACTTAAAGCCTCAATTCCCATGCTTCCTGAACCAGCAAATAAATCTAAAACATCAGAATCTTTAAAACTAAATTGTAAAGAATTAAAAATGCCTTCTCTCGCAATTCCCATCATTGGCCTTGTTGATGAGTCATTAATAGTTTGAATAGTTCGACCCTTGTATTTTCCAGATATAATTTTCATGTTGTGTCTTCGACATCTTCAAAATTTGGAAATAAAATCTTAGCTTCATTTGATACTGCTTTTCCAATTTGATCTGAAATATTTTCAAAATACTCTTTAGATTTTTCCAAAATTTCGTAATCATAACGAAGATCAGCAATTTTTAAATCAGAGATTCCTGATTGACTTGTGCCTGTAACTTTACCTTCTCCTCTTATCTGTAAATCAATTTCGGCTAATTTAAATCCATCTAAGTTATCAACTATAGCCAATAACCTTTTTTTACCTTCATCTGTTATTGTTTCTAAATCTTTACCTTCTGTAATGTGGAAAACACATTCTGATTCTTTTTCTCCCCTGCCAACCCTGCCTCTCAATTGATGAAGTTGATTTAATCCAAATCTTTCGGCGCTTTCAATTATCATTAATGTAGCATTTGGAATGTCAATCCCAACTTCTATTACAACTGTAGAAATTAATATCTGTGTTTCATTTTTATGCATTGACCTCATAACAGCTTCCTTCTCTTCTGAAGTCATTTTTCCATGAAGAATTTCTATACTATATTCGGGTAATTCTTTCTTATAGGCTTTATAGACATTTTCTGCTGCTTTAATGTCCAATGTCTCACTTTCTTCAATAAATGGACAAACAACAAATACTTGTGAATTATTTTTAATATGTTCTTCGCATAATTTATAAATCTTTTCATTATCTTCTTTGTATCCTTCATATAAAAATGATTTAACTGGTTTTCTTCCTGGCGGTAATTCATCAATTACTGATAAATCTAAATCGCCATATATTGCCAATGCAGTAGTTCTAGGTATAGGAGTTGCTGTCATAACAAGTTGATCAGGAGTTGTTTTAAGATCAGTGGTTAATTTTTTTCTTTGTTGAACGCCAAATCTTTGTTGCTCATCAATAATTGCAAGTCCCAAATTATTAAATTTTATATTTTCTTGTATTAATGCATGTGTGCCAATTATGAAAGCAGGGTCTCCACTGTTTATGGTGTTCATTATTTCTTTTCTTTCTTTAACTGATGAAGTAAGTAAGTGAACTTTAAAATCATCAAATAAAAGAATTTTGCTTAAAGAGTTGTAATGTTGCTCTGCAAGGACTTCTGTTGGTGCCATAAGTACGGCTTGGTATGAAGATAATATGGTTGCATAGATTGCTGCAGCAGCAACTATAGTTTTCCCTGAGCCAACATCACCTTGTAGAAGTCTTTTCATTGGAGATTCCTCATTCATATCACTAAAAATTTCATTTATAACATCTTTTTGTGATTTAGTTAATTTAAAAGGTATTTTTTGTTCAAAATTAGTTAAAGTATCTTTTTTTAATTTATATTTGATACCACTTTGAGTTTTATTATATGAAATTTTATGTTCTTTAAAAATAGCTTGTAAATATAGAAATTCGTCAAAAGCTAAACGATTTCTTGCATTTTCATAATCAGATAACTTCTCTGGAAAGTGAATATCATTATAACTTTTTGTTCTGTTGACAATTTTATAGCTAACAATGTCATCTTTATGTAAAAAATCTTCGAATTCTGGAATTCTTCTTAAAGATTCCTTTATTCCTTTTCTTATTATTGAGCTAGATAAACCATCTATTTTTGGATAAATAGGTATTAATGAACCAGTTTCATTAAGTTCTTCTGGGTCAGAAAATTTTTCGATTGTAGGGTTTTTAAACTCAATTGAACCAGTTTTTTTAACATCTGGAATTCCAGATAACGCAACTGAATCCCCCGTCTTGAACCTAGTCTCAATATATTGAGGTCCAAACCATTTAGCCCTAATTGAACCTGTTTCATCATTTATAATCAAAGTAGCAATTCTTAATCTAGTTTTAGTTGTAAAAACTGATACATCTTTAACTTCTCCTAAAACAGTTATCTCTTTCTTTATTTCACTATTTATTGACTTAATTTTTGATACTTGTGATCTATCTATATGTTTTTTTGGAAAAAATCTAATTAAATCTGAAATACTATTTATTCCATATTTTTTAAATGAAGATATCCTTTTTTCTCCAAAACCTTTTATTTCATTTAATGAAATATTTTTTAGATATTCTAAATTTCTTTCAACCACAATCAAACAATAGCTAAAAAGTTTTTAATTCAAAGTACCTAAATATTATTAGAATAGTTATAGTTATTTATATAAATTTAGAGGATAGTAATGGCTAAAAAATGTGAAGTTTGCGGAAAAGGACCTTGGTTTGGTAAGCAAGTATCTTTTTCACACAAAAGATCAAGTAAAAAATGGTCTGCAAATATACAAACTGTTAAAGTAGCAGACAAAACAAACACCAAAAAAATTAAGGTTTGTACATCATGTTTAAAAGCTGGAAAAGTTACTAAAGTTTAAATGGCTCAAGGTGTCGTAAAGTCATATGATCCTAATTCAGGAACTGGAATAGTTTTATTAGACACAGATAAAACAGAAGTATATTTACATCCTGGCTCATTAAAGGATTCTATATTTAGAACATTACGACAAGGACAAAGAATTAATTTTGATATCGAAAATATTGAAGGTAAAGATATTATTAAGAATGTAAAAATTGGTCAAGGCGATTATTAAAAGTTGATTAAAACATTAAATTTATATGTGAGATTTCTTTTTATTTATATTCATAATTATGTATATATATATTCAAAAGGAAATATTGGTAAAACTATTTTTGGAAGACCTTGTTTAATTTTGTTTAGTACTGGAGCAAAAACTGGTAAAGAAAGAAAAAATGTATTGGCTTATCTAAGAGAGAATGATTCATTTTGCATTGTTGGATCTAATGGTGGTCGTGAAAAAAATCCAGGATGGTATCACAACTTGAAAAAAAACCCAGATTGTGAATTTCAAATTGGAAGAAAAAAGTATTTAGGTAAAGCAACTCAGATACACGATGATGAATATATAGAGTGGTGGAAAAAAATGGATCATATGAATGATGGAGGATATACATCATATCAAAAAAGGACTGATAGAAAAATACCATTAATTTTAATAAATATAACTTAGTCTATTTTTGCGCCTAAGTCAGTTTTGTAATTTATTTTTGTTTTTCTTAATAATTAAAGGCTCTCATTAACCTCTAATATAATTTCTGGTGTAATTTTTTTTACTACTAAATTTGCTTTAGATAATTGTTCTTCAGTAAATACTCCTCGATCAATGGCTATAACAAACTCTCCACTTTCTATACCCGCTTCTATACCAAAAGGACTATCTTCAATAATAATATTTTTACTTGTTTGTAATTTATTAATTGATTCTAAATAAATATCTGGATATGGTTTATTTCTTTCTACCGAATCTCCTCCTATTACATGGTGAAAGTATTGATAAATTTCTGTATCCTTTAATTTGTTCTCAAGGTGCTGCTGAGGAGAAGCAGAAACACATGCTTGCTTCCAATCATAGTGAAAGAAATATTCTAAACATTCTAAGGCATCATCAAACATTGTCTTTTCACCAAAATTTTTTAAAATTATTTCTGATAATAAATTCATAGTTTCATCAAATGAAGGCAAATCTACTTCAGATGAGAATTTTTTATGAACAATTTTATCATCCACACCTATATATTGATCAAAATGTTCAATAGGTAATTCTAAATTCTTAGACTGTAGTATTTCTTGCCATGCATAAGCAAAAGCTTTTTCTGTATCCATAAGTGTTCCATCACAGTCCCAGTAAATGCCATTCACTTTCTATCCTAATTTTGATTGTATGTCTTTTGCACTTTTCAGTGCTAGACCATCTGATCCTGTTGTTGTCCAAATTGATAGATCTTCGGAAAGAGCTTCATCAATAATATCATTCAATAATTCATACTTAGATTTGTCTATATTTTGCCATAGATACAATGCATGGCTACCAGGTATTGTATTAATTTCATTTATATAGATATCATTACCATCTACTAAAAAGTCATATCTAAAAATTCCTCTTGTCGGAATAATTGAATTGATTTTCTCTACATATGAGATTATTTTTTTTGTTATTTCATTATTTAAGTTTGCAGGTAGTTCTCTTTGAGAACCTTCTAAACCCCCATTTTCTAAATATTTTTCTGAATATGAAAACAATGTTTCATTTTTTATTGGTTTTTCTATTTCAGACAGAGATAAAGATGGATAATTTTTAACTCCAATTAATATATCTTCTGAATTTTCTAAATATTTCTCTACAACAGCACCTTCAGTGTAAAGATCAGAAGATTCTACAATTTTTAATACAGATTCATAATCACTAACAACTTCTACACCGATTGATGATCCACCAAAACGTGGTTTCAAAATATAAGGACCTTTAAAAGATACATCTACTCCTATATTTACTAAATCTTTATGAAGTACTGGAAGTCCATTTTCTTTCATGGTTGTGTAAAACACATATTTATCCATGCAAATTTGAGCAGAAATTACATTAGGACCGGTATATTTAACCCTTAAAATATTTAACAATGATTGTAAAGATCCATCCTCTCCTGGGCCTCCATGGCATGAATTTAAAAATACATCAAAATCAAGCTTTTTTTTCTTAAAATAAAACCCTGAATCATTATTAAATCTAAGTTCTATAGGCTTTTTAAGTATTTTTTTATCTTCTAGAAAGTCTTTGGACTCTAATATTGAATCTAATAAGTACCATTTATTATCTTTTGACCAATAAAGAATACTTACTTTATTATTTTTTGAAAGAATTCGAGCACTTTGTAGTCCAGTAAGAATTGAGATATCATGCTCCGAAGAAGGTCCACCAATAATTACTGCTATATTTTTACTCATATTTTATGGATAATGGTCAGGTAAATCATTTTCAAATAATACAATATCATCTGATTCTACAATAGAATTTAAGAAAGCAACAGCTTCATCTCTATTGATAAACCAGTTAACTGGAGTATTATTCTCTTCAAATCCAGCTATTAAAGATCTTTTATTGGTATACCCAACAACTAAAGCTTGATCAACAATTATGCTTGCTTCAGTAGCAAATGCATAGTTTATTGAAAATTGATCACTACCTAATTCAATTAGTCCTGGGGTGATCAAATATCGTTTTGAATTTTTATTTCCAAGTTCAGATAAAGATTCAAGACTGTATTCTATAGCCATTGGGTTTGAATTAAATGAATTATCAATAATTGAATGTCCATAATCACTTTTAATAATATTTTGTCTGTGTTCTGTTTTATCTAATGAATTTAAATTCTTGAAATACTCTTTTACATTCAAATCTAGAGCAAGCAATACACCAACTGATAAAGAAATAGATAATTGTAATAATTTTGGCCCACTAACTGAATCAATAAATTTTCCTTCAATATAAATATCATGTTTGTTATTTTTATGTTCTACATAAACTGCTGCATCTTTACTAGTGATGGAGCAATCATAAACATTTTTCTGATTAGTCCATAATCTAGCTTCGTTTAGTAAGAGATCATCGTCGCCATTAATAACAACAGAACCTGCCAATTCTACAATTTCTGATTTAGCATCTAAAATATTCTCAAGACTTTTCATGCGCTCTAAATGAACTGGAGCTATTCCAGTAATAACTGCAATGTGTGGTCTAACCCATGAACAAATTTCTCTAATCTCTCCATTTGAATAAGTACCCATCTCAATAATTGCAACTTCATCTTCATTTTGAAAATTTTCATTAATAGCTTTGGCTATTCCTAATCTGTTGTTGTAGCTTTCAGGAGTTACAAATGTTTTATTTTTAACTTGAAGAATTTGATTTAATACATTCTTGGTAGTTGTTTTTGAATATGATCCAGTTATTCCCACAACAGGTAATGTCCTTGAATTTAATTTAAGTGATGCATCATTGACAAACACTTTAGAAATATTTTTTTCATATGATTGCAAAATTCTTAAACATTGGTCGTAAATAAAAAATGAAAATAAATTAATTATTAATGCAAAAATATAACCATATCCAAATAAATAAGAAACTAATGAAATTAATAGAACAATTGAATAATACAGGTAGTTAACCCTTTTTAATCTTTCTGTAATAACAATTTCACCTGTTCGGCTTTTAAAGTTTATGCCTAAAGGTGAAAAAATCGTTAAGCAAACAACTAACAAAGGTACATAATAAATCCATAAAGAGATGACAAATAAAATCAATGAGATGAAAAACATAAATCTGTTTATAAATTTTGTTCTAATCCAACGAAAGTAAAATTTTGTGACTGAACCTGGAAGGTAGTGTTCTCTTTGAGCAAATCTTCCCCATTTAATTGAATTGAATAAAGTTCCTGCTGTAATAATCAACAAAATAATTAAATAGACAAAATTCATATTTCCTTCAATATTCTTATAATTTCTTCCGACCTGCTTCTTAACATATTATGGCCTTCATTCTTTATTACAGTTATTCTAGATTCTTTAAATTTAGTATTAGCTTCTTCACCAATTGCCAAAGGTATGACATTATCGTTTTCTCCCCAAATTAAATGGACTTTTGTATTCACAAATTCTAGTAACTGACTCAAATCATCATTAACTGTTTTAACAAGTGTATCTCTCATAATTCCATGTGCATTTTTATAATCTTCAGATCCATACTTGTTTTTATATTTTTCTATACTTTTTTCAGAAATTAAATTCAAACTATTAAGAAATTTATATAATTTAAATCGAAAATTTTGATTATTTTTTGGATTCTTTCTCATTAAAGGAGCCCCGATTAAAACAAGATTTTTGTATTTTTTTATAAATGACATATGTACTGCTATTTTTCCACCAAATGAATGCCCAACTAAAACTTCTACCGTATCAGGAATTAGTTGAGTTAAATAATCGGCATATTCTTTTGGATTCATACTATTTTCAGGTTCTTGAGATTTACCAAAACCAGGAAGATCAATAGAAATACTATCAAATTTACTTGATATTAAATTAAAATCATTGCTTGATCTTCCCCATCCATGTAAAAAGCATACTGTTGGATTGTCTGAATTTACTTCAGCAAATGTTTTTCCATCATTTAGTACCTTTAAAGCCATTAATATAGCACCTCTCCAAGTGTTGTAATTGATCTAATAGTTAATCCCATTAAATAGAGTAGAGCAAGACCCCAATATAAATAGAAGTTTTCTTTCATTTGATCTTTATAAATATATAAAAATGTCAATGTAAACAAGACAACAGCGACATAAAAAATATGGAATGTACCTAAATTTTCGTTTGTTGAATATAAGTAAGCTGCCATTAATGCAGTTATTAATAATAAACTTATTGATAATCCAATAATATATTTAGCAACTATTTCTTTTCTAAATTTAATTTTGAAATGCATGATAAAAATTACTATTCCACTAATTCCACAACATATAGCACTATACATAAGTGTTGAAGAGTAGTAATCACTTATTGTTATCATATATTTATTTTACTATCTATAGAATTGAGTATTAAATAATAATCAGTTACAGTGAATTGGTAATGTCAAACAAAGATATAAATACAATAAAAGAAAATGTTCCAGCATCATGGACTTCATCAATGGACTCATTCATTGTAAAAGGCAAGAATGCTGAAATTTGGGACAAAGAAAACAATAGATATATAGATTATGTTGGTGGTTATGCTGTTCTAAATACTGGTCATTTAAATCCAAGAGTAGTCAAAAGAGTTGAAGATCAACTAAAAAACTATTCACATTCTTGTTTTGCATTTGCGCCACATGAAAATGCAGTCAAAGTTGCAAAAGAAATAAATGAGAGATATCCAATTAAAGAAAATACAAAAACTTTTTTAGTTAACAGTGGTGCAGAATCAATAGAAAATGCAACAAAGATTGCAAGATATTTCACCAAACGTAAAAATATAATAGCATTTAAAGGTGGATTCCACGGAAGAACATACCTAACGATGGGATTGACAGGTAAAGATAATCCATACAAAACAGGTTTCGGTCCTTTCCCAGAATTTATACACCATGCAGAATATCCATATTTATACAGAGATGTTTCAGATGAAGTTGCAATTGACAGTGTTAATAAATTATTAGAAAATAATGTAAATCCTGATGATGTTGCTGCATTTGTAGTCGAAGTTCAACTTGGAGAAGGTGGATACATACCTGCTTCTAAACAATTTTTAGCTGAGCTGAGAAGAATCAGTAATGAGAAAGGCATCTTACTGATTTTTGATGAAGTCCAAACTGGTTTTGGTAGAACTGGAGAAATGTTTGGAGCAGACACTGTTAATGTTTCACCTGATATTGCAACACTCGCTAAAGGAATTGCTGGTGGTTTTCCACTAGCTGCAGTTGTAGGAAAATCTAATATTATGGATTCAATACATGAGTCAGGTATTGGAAGTACGTTTGGTGCTTCACCTATTTCATGTGCGGCAGCTTTAGGGGTGCTTGAAGTTTTTGATAAAGACGATTTAATAAAAAATACAAAACAACATGCTGAAATAATGAATAAATCATTAAAAGGTCTCATGGAAGAATCAACATTTATAGGAGATGTTAGAGGATATGGCACAATGATAGGTGTAGAAATTGTAGAGAATCAAGAAACAAAAATTCCAGCTAAAGATATTGCATTAAATATAATTGATAATTGTAAAACAAACGGATTACTTTTAGTTAATTGTGGATTAGAAGGAAATGTAATTAGATTTATGGGTCCATTAACAACACCAATTAATCAAGTAGAAGAGGCTCTTGAAATATTCAAAAATTCAGTAATTAATATTTAATCTTCTATGTGTGTCAAATTATGAAGTTTTGATAATGTATCATTATCTTTTGCTGTTTTGGCTGGAGCTTTCATAAGCCAAGCAGAAACCAAATCTAGTGAATCAAGATCACCTTTATCAGTAAAATATTTCATATATCTTATTGCATCAATTACAACACCTGCACTATTTGGTGAATCCCATACTTCAAGTTGAACTTCAATATTTAAAGGTACTCCACCGAATGCTTCTCCTTCTAATCTTATGAAAGCTTTTTTACGATCTTCTAACCATTTAACATAATCTGAAGGGCCAATTCTTACATTATCAGGATCCATACCTTTACCTTTGTTTGCTACTGAAGTAACAGAGGATGTTTTGCTAGTTCTTTTAGTCTCTAAACGGTCTTCTTCAAGCATATTTAAAAAATCCATATTTCCACCAACATTTAATTGATAAGACCTCTTAAGTTCGACACCTCTATCGGAAAATAATTGAGCTAATGCTCTATGAACAATTGTTGCTCCTACTTGACTTTTAATGTCATCACCTATTAGAGGAACTTTATTATCTCTAAATTTGTTATACCATTCTTCATCTCTAGCAATAAATACAGGAATACAATTAATAAATCCTACTTTTGCATCGATAGCGCATTGTGCGTAAAATTTTACTGCTTCGTCAGAACCAACAGGTAATAAATTTATCAGTATTTCAGCTTTTGATTCCTTAAGCTCTTTTACAATTTCTTCTGAGTCATCAACTGTAGTTATTAATTCTTTTACAAATTTTCCTACTCCATCTAGAGTTTTACCTGGTTTTACTTCAATATTTAAATTTGGAACTTCACAAAACTTTGAAGTATTATTTGGCTCAACAAATATTGCATCAGAAATATCTTTACCTACTTTATCTTTATTGATATCGAATGCTGCAACTATTTGTATATCTGAGACCTTAAACCCACCAATTACATCTGAAATTAATCCAATCTCAGTTTTTTCATCTTTGTAATACTCCAATCCTTGAACAAATGAACTTGCACAATTTCCTACTCCAAGAATTGCAACTTTAATTTTAGGATTACTCATTCAATTAACTTTAGCAATTTTTCGATTTATCAATAATTAGAAGTTTTATTATCCAAAAATATGGTTGTACCAACTTATAGAATTATAGAAAATACCTACTATGAAATAGATTATGAAAGTGATAACACCCACAATTTGTAATACTTTGATAAACTTTCTCACATTACAAGATTACATCCTAGAAAAAATAATTAAAAAATAGTTATAGTTTATATATGATTAAAAATTTATCACCTTCAAGGGCTTCACAGTTTAAAACATGTCCAAAACAATATAAATTTGCAAATGTTGACAAAATTATTGAACCAACAAATGAAGTTCAAGCAAAAGGGACTACAGTTCATCAAGCTCTTGAAGATCTATATGAGTTACCAAAAGAAGAAAGAAGTTCCGAGAATTTATACAATTTATTTAGAAATGCTTGGACAAAAGTAAGAGGTAACGATGAACATGTAGATCTATTTGACACAATTGAAGAAGAGAAAGAATGGGGTTTAGATGCATTAAATTTGTTAGCAAATTATTTAACTTTAGAAAATCCAAAGGAAATAGAACCTATGGAAAAAGAGAGATGGGTGCGAGGTTCTATAGAGGATTTAAATCTTAGAGGAATTTTAGACAGAATGGATAGAGACAAGGATGGAAACTTAATAATTATCGATTATAAATCAGGTAAAGCCCCATCAGCTAAATATAAAGAACCAAGATTCTTTGCACTTAAGTTATATGCATTACTAATTAAAGATGAACTTGGTGAAATGCCTAAAGAACTTAAATTAATTTATTTACAGAATTCAACAATCCATACTTTACAAATCGATGAAGATATTTTAAATAAAGCAAAAGAAGAAATATTGGATATTTGGAACAATATTAAAAATGCTTATCAAAATAATCAGTTCCCAGCAACAAAAAATACACTTTGTGATTGGTGTTACTATAAACCAATTTGCCCGGAATTCAATGATTCAGCGCCTGATACTGATGAACTACAAAATATAAACATTGAGATAGAGGATTTAGAAAAGAATATAGAAGCAGTAACAATGTTTGAAAATCCTGATGATATCCCAGATGAAAGTCCTATTAAAAAAATTGATATGGAGTCTACTAATGAGCAACTTAAAAATTTAAAAAACAAAAAACAATCAATAATAATTGAAATTGAGAAAATTTTAAGGAAATAATCCTCTAGTTAACTTAGCTGCTGCTACTCGTTTTATGCCTTTAATAAGAGAAGCAGTCCTTAGATCACATTTATTTTTTTCAGCTATAACCCAAATTTCTTCAAAGGAGCTAGTTAAAACATCAATCAATTTTTCATAGAGCTCCTTTTCCTTCCAGAGATAATTTTGTGTGTTTTGTACCCATTCAAAATAACTACCTGTAACACCGCCAGCATTAGCAAGAATATCCGGAATAATTAAGATATCGTTATCTCTTAAAATTTTGTCAGCATTTAATGTTGTCGGAGAGTTTGCACCTTCGACTATAACCCTTGCTTTTATTTTTTGTGCATTACTTGAAGTTATCACACCACCAACAGCTGCTGGAATAAGTACATCACATTCTAATTCTAGAATTTCTGAATCAAGAGGATCACCTCCTGGAAAACCATCTACCGTGTTCTCTTTAGCTATATGCTTAAATAATTCAGGAATGTTTAAACCTTTTTCGTTATACACGCCACCTTTTAGATCATTAACAGCTATGACTTTTGCTCCCTCTTCATAAGATGCTAAAGCAGCATATCTTCCGACATTTCCGAAGCCTTGAACGACTACTTTAGAATCTGAATATTTTTTGTTATATTTATCCATTGCAGCTTTTGCAATAGCTACAGCTCCTCTGCCTGTAGCCTCTCTTCTAGTTATTGAGCCTCCTAAAGAAGCTGGTTTTCCTGTAACAATGCCTGGTTGTGGTGAACCTACAAAGTTGCTATATGTATCCATAATCCATGCCATTGTTTGTTCGTCAGTTCCTAAATCAGGAGCTGGAATATCTTTATCTACACCTATTACAGGTAATAATTCTGCGGTAAACCTTCTTGTAACTCTTTGCTTTTCAGCTCGCGATAGAGGTCTTGGATCGATAGCTACCCCACCTTTTGCTCCTCCATAAGGTAAACCTACAATTGCAGACTTCCATGACATCAAAATTGCGAGAGCTGTAACTTCTCCAAGATTCACATCCGGAGCATACCTAATTCCACCTTTCGTTGGTCCCATTGATAGAACATGCTGTACCCTATAACCGATAACAGTTTCTACTTCTTCATACTCATCTCTTCTAAATGGAAAAGTAACAGTTAAAGCTCTTTGTGGTAATTTCAATCTTTCTTTAATATTTGGATCAAGATTAATAAATTCAGCTACTTCATCATATTGACGAATTACTTCATTGTACATATGTGAAGCGAAGATATCCCCATTTGTCATTACAAGCCTATATTATTGCTGTTTGGTTTTAGAAGCGACATAAAATAATATTTTTTGTCGTAGATGCTTTCTAATATTTGAAAGTATGAAATACAAAAATATAGAAGATATCCTAAAAGATAGCGGCCTTGATGCTGTTGTTATATGTTATAAACATAACGACCAATGCAGTTGTCATGAAAGCTACAAAGAAGCAGCTTAAATTTAGGAGAAAATATGAACAATAAAATCGAAGATGTTCTTGATCTAACAAGAGAGATCTCAATACAGGATAATGAAGAGATTGATTTTTCAATAACTCCATTTGGTGAAAAATTATTATCTACTGAAGATATTGAATTTCTTTGGGTTGCAAGAAATGCATCTAGTTCAGTAAAGTCAGCATCTTCAAATATTAAAACTTTTAATGACGAAAAAATTGCTAATAATGTTAATGAAAATGGATCAGTTAGGTTGGGAGATGAAGTTTTTGTGTATAGCAAATCATACAACTGGAAAGTACAAGAGTTAAGAAATTTTATTAAATGGGTGATAGAGAAATCAAGTGACAATGAGGAGCTACTTAATTCTTTGTTAGCTATTATAGGTCCTACTTTTGTACCAAAATTAAAAGGACTTGATGCTGTTTCAGCTTCTAGAAATTTGAATCCAGAAGTTATTAGAGATACTTTCTTATTTAAAGAGTGGAAGGATAAAGCAGATTTAAAAACAATAAATACAAATAACAAATCGGCTCCAAAATGGGCTAAAGATTTAGGTCATAAAGAAAGGAAGAAATGAATCAATTATACGAACTATCAAGACAATTTCCCGATGAATGGGTTAAAAAAGCTCCTAAAGGAAAGTTTGGAAATTATATCCCTCATTCTGTAATTACTCAGAGATTGCTTGAGGTATGCGGTCCATATACTTGGGAAGTTAAAGAATTAATCAGACAAGAAAATGATGGAAAAGTTGTTGGATGTTTTGGAAAACTAACTGTAGAAATTGATCAAAAATTAGTAACTGTAACATCCATTGGCGATGTAGAACACGACCAAGGAAGTGACGGAACAAATGCTAAACATGCTGAATCTGATGCATTTAAAAGATGCGCTATGAAAATAGGTTTAGGTTTACATCTTTGGGCTGGTGAAGAATACTATTTAGATAAGAAATTAAATGATGATAAAAGTAAGAAGAATCTAAAACTTAAATCAGCCTAATTTAATAATTTTCCATTTTTTGATTCTAATAAAATTGTTACAGGACCATCATTTATTAATTCAACTTTCATAAATGCCCCAAACTCACCCTCTTTAACATCCACTCTCCCACTGAATTTTTCAACTACAATTTTTAAGAGTTCTTTTGCGCTATCTGGGTCTTCTGATTTGATAAAGGAAGGTCTATTTCCCCTTGAAAGATCAGCTAAAAGTGTAAATTGGCTGACTAATAGAATAGAACCATCAACATCAACTATAGATTTATTCATTTTGCCTTCTTCATCAGAAAATATTCTTAAATTTAAAATTTTTTCAGTTAAAACATCTACATCTTCAATAGTGTCTTCTTTCTCTACACCCCATAAAAGAAGTAATCCATTATTTATTGAAGATATTTCCTTTTCACTTACTTTTACAGAAGATGATTCAACTCTTTGTATTACTACTTTCATAAATACTATTCTAAGATATACACATGGTATTAGACAAAAAAACTATAGCTATGGCTTCAGGTCCTAACTATGCTGCTTTCACTACTTTGTTTAAAAATGGATCACCTCAAACCCATATGATGTGGGTTGATACAGATGGTGAGCATTTGTTAATTAATACTGAAATTCATAGAACAAAATACTTAAATACAAACAACGATAAAAGAGTTAATGTCATGATTTGGAAACATGATGATACTTTTAAATTTGTAGAAATACGTGGAAAAGTAATTGATGAAATAAGAGGTAAAGAAGCTTTTGATAATATTAATAAATTATCTGAAAAATACTTTAATAAACCTTATCCATTCGAAGTTCAAACTGAAAGAATTGTTTTGAAAATTGAAGCTGAGAGAGAGTTTTTCTTTAATTTAAAAGAAGAAGATTTTGATTTTTAGGAATAGTCATAAAACCCTTTTCCTGTTTTAACTCCTAAATCTCCTTTTTTAACTTTTTCTTCAAGAAATTTTTTTGGATAATCTTCTGGATCTTTTGTTTCATTGTAAATTTTTAATTTAGCATAATAATGTATATCAAGACCAGAATAATCAGATAATTCAAATGGTCCTCTGGGGTGATGCAGACCATTTTTTATTGCTATATCTATATCCTTAAAATCAGCAATTCCCTCATCATATAATTTATATGCTTCATCTGTTAGAGCCGCCAACATTCTGTTAACAATGAATCCAGGAGTTTCTTTTTTACAAGTAACTACTGTTCTTCCCATGTCTTTTCCTAGATTTTGTGTACGTTCAATAGTCTCTTTACTAGTTTCTTTAGGATAAGAAATTTCAACTAAATCCATCCTTATTGGTGGATAGAAGAAGTGCATATTTATAAACCTACTTGGATGCTCACAGGGTTTAGCTAATTCTGATGCAGGTATAAAGGAACTATTTGTTGCTAAAACAACATCCTCATTTAATTTCTTTGATATGTCTTCAAAAATCTGTAATTTTACATCTAGCTTTTCAACAACAGCCTCTATAACAAATGATTTATTATTAATTGTTTCATCAATAGACTCTACAGTTTTAAGATAATTTTTAAAATTCTCTAAGTGAGTCTTTTCATATCTACCTTTTTCAACAAGGTTCATTAAATTTTCTTCAGTAAATTTAATTTTTGATTTTAGATTTTTAATATCTTTATCATAAATATTTGTTTCATATCCTGCCATAGCAGCAAGTGCAGCAATTTGACTTCCCATTTGACCACCGCCTATAACTGCTACAGATTCCATAATTACCTATGTTTATTTATTTCTCTTTTAGCTATTGATTGTAGATGAACTTCATCTGGACCATCAGCTATTCTCAGCACTCTTGCTCCAGCTGCCATTTTTGCTAAAGGTGTGTCTTGAGAAACTCCCATAGCTCCATGAGCTTGTATAGCTTTATCAATAACATAAGTAGCTGCATCCATTACTGAAACTTTAATTGAAGAAATTTCTATCCTTGCTTGATCTTTACCTACAGTATCCATTAACCATGCTGTTTTAAGAGTAAGTAACCTTGCTTCTTCAATTTTAATTCTTGATTTAGCAATCCACTGTTGTATTACACCTTGCTCAGATAATGTTTTTCCAAATGCTTCCCTTTCAAGAGTTCTTTTAATCATAAGTTCTAATGCCCTTTCTGACATTCCTATAGTTCTCATGCAATGATGAATTCTTCCTGGGCCTAATCTTGCTTGTGCTATCTTAAATCCTGCACCTTCCCCTCCGATTAAGTTAGTTTTTGGAACGATTACATTTTCAAACTTCACTTCTGGATGGCCCGTATAACCATCGTCATAGCCAAATACATGCATAGGTCTTACAACAGTTACGCCTTGTGTATTCATTGGAACCAATACTTGGCTTTGTCTCTGGTGTGGCGGGTTGTCAGGATTTGTAACTCCCATAAATATACATATTTCAGCTCTTGGATTTATGGCATTAGAAGTCCACCATTTCGTTCCATTGATTACATAATTATCTCCATCACTTTCAATAGAGCTACCAATATTTGTTGCATCAGACGAAGCAACGTTAGGCTCAGTCATTGCAAAACATGATCTAATTTTGCCTTCTAAAAGTGGTTCAAGCCATTCTTTCTTTTGTTCTGGAGTTCCAAATTCTGCAAGTATCTCCATATTCCCAGTATCAGGAGCAGAACAGTTAAAAACTTCTGATGACCACCAAACTCTACCCATAATTTCAGCTAAAGGCGCGTAGTCAAGATTAGATAGTCCAGGGCCATGATTTTTATCTGGCAAAAATAAGTTCCACAAACCAATTTTTCTTGCTTCTTCTTTTAATTCATCTAATACATCTGGTATATGTAAGGGATCCCCTGATTCTTCAATAGCTTTATCGTAACTATCTTCATTTGGATATATATGATCATCAAAAAATTTAATTAAACTTTCTTGTAATTCAAGCGATTCTTTTGAGTAATTAAAATCCACAATTTATTCTATCAATTAACTGCCCTCAACAAAAGAAACTTTGAGTAATATATTTCTTAATGGACTTTTTTAACACTCAGATAAGGGAATTAATTGTTGAAAATATTGAAATAGATAGAAACTTTCAATATGAACAATTCAAAGTTGGTAGGTCTAATATTACATTTAAAATCTTTGACGATAAAAATTCTTATGTGCTCAGGAGACCTCCATATGGAAATAAATTGGAATCTGCACATAATATGTCCAGAGAATACAAAATTATTGATGAACTATCTAAAAATAATTTAAAAGTTCCTAAACCAATATTTCTTTATACAGAAAAAGATATTACTGAAGATGATTTTTATATTATGGAGTATGTAGAGGGTAAAACTATTTCCGATAATATAGAAGCCAAACTGTTGTCTAGTGATGAAAAGCAAACTATATCAAATTCATTTATAGAAACTATTGCAGATATCCATAATTTTGATGTAGTAAATTCAAAATTAAATGATCTTGGTAAGCATGAAGGTTATGTTGAAAGACAACTTAATAGATGGACTAAGCAATTTGAAGCACAAAAGGTTAGAGAAATTGAGGACCTAGATTTTGCAACAGAAATGCTATTTCAAAATATACCAAAACAACAGAAAATTAGCATAGTTCATGGAGATTATAGATTAGATAATGTAAGAGTAAACAATGGAAAAGTAGCAGCTGTAGTAGATTGGGAACTTTGTACTATTGGTGATCCATTAGCTGATCTAGGTACAATAATTGCATCTTGGTCAAATAGTAAAGAAAAAGATACTCCATTTATTTACTCCCCTACATTGTCTGATGGATTTTTATCAAGGAGTGAACTGCTTGAGATTTACTCAAATAATTCAGATCTAGATTTAAAAAATATAGAATTTTATGTAAGACTGTCTTACTGGAAACATGCAATGATTATGGAAGGCGTCTATGTAAGATATTCTCGCGGTTCTTATGGAAAAATTAATAAAAAAGAAATAGAATTATTTAAACAAAGTACAGTTATGTTTGCGAAAAAGGCAGCAAACCAAGATTTATTAAAGGAGATAAAATGAAAGTAGTACCTGCTAGTGAATTACAAAACCACGTCGGTGAAGAGGTTGGAGTTTCTGATTGGTTAGAAGTAACTCAAGAAAGAATTAACCAGTTTGCAGAAGCAACAAATGATCACCAGTTTATACATGTTGATACTGAAATGGCTAAAAATACTCCTTGGGGAACTACAATAGCTCACGGTTTCTTAACACTTAGTCTTATTCCATATCTGTCAGCTGAAAATGGGATAATGCCAGATAACATTCAAATGGCTGTTAACTATGGAACTGATAAAGTTCGATTCTTAGAAGCTGTGCCTGTTAATAGTAAAATTAGGGGAAGGTTTGTACTTTCAGATGTTCAAGAAAAACCAGGCAACAGATGGTTACTTAAGTCAGATGTTACTATAGAAATTGAAGGTAAAGAGAAGCCAGCTGCAATAGCTGAAACGCTTGCTCTTTTCGTTGTTACAGAATAATAAGGAGAGTACAGATGAGAGAAGCAGTTATTGTTTCAGCAGCAAGAACACCTATAGGCAAAGCTTATAGAGGGGCCTATAACAATACAGCGGCTCCTACACTCGCTTCCTACTCAATAAAGGAAGCTGTTCATAGGGCTGGAATTGATCCAGAAGAAGTTGATGATGTCGTAATGGGCTGTGCTCAACAACAAGGTTCTCAAGCATTAAATATTGGAAGACTTGGAGGAATAGCAGCAGGACTTCCAAACACTGTTTCAGGTATGACTATTGATAGACAGTGTTCTTCAGGAATGATGGCTATAGCTACTGCTTCTAAACAGATTATTACAGACAATATGGATACAGTGGTTGCTGGAGGTGTTGAATCTATTTCATTAGTTCAAACTGCAGAAATCAGATTAGATATAGATCCTAACGTAACTGAACATGCTCAACACGCGTATATGCCAATGATAGAGACAGCTGATAACGTTGCTGAAAAATATAGTGTAAGTAGAGAAGATCAAGACGAATACTCTCTTCAGAGTCAACAAAGAACAGCTTCAGCACAAGAAGCTGGAATCTATGCTGATGAAGTAATATCCACTACTACAACTAAATTAGTAAAAGATAAAGAATCTGGTGAAATTTCCGAAGAAGAAGTAACTTTAGAAAAAGATGAGGGAAATAGACCAGAAACAAACATAGAAGGACTTTCGTCACTTATGCCTGTGTATGGTGAAGGAAAGTTTATTACTGCAGGAAATGCTTCTCAACTTTCAGATGGATCGGCTTCAGTTGTAGTTATGGAAGCAAAGGTTGCTGAAAAAAAAGGATTGAACCCTATTGGTTACTATAGAGGAATGGCTGTAGCTGGGTTAGCTCCTGAGGAAATGGGGATTGGTCCTATATATGCAGTTCCAAAGTTGTTAGACAGATTCAATCTAACTGTTGATGATATTGGTCTATGGGAATTAAATGAAGCATTTGCAGTTCAAGCTTTGTATTGTAGGGATAAAATTGGTATCGACAATGAAGTTTACAATGTAAACGGTGGTTCCATATCTATTGGCCATCCATATGGAATGACTGGATCGCGTATGACTATGCATGCACTAATGGAAGGTAAAAGAAGAGGCGCTAAATATGTAGTAGTAACTATGTGTGTTGGCGGAGGAATGGGTGCTGCAGGACTGTTTGAAGTCATATAATTAAATTTAAACTTTAAAAAGCCTTCGAGTGTTTTGAAATTCTATAATATTATATGGAGAAAATTTCCAATAAAGAAGAATACTTAGAATCAATATCTAATAGAGATTTAAAAATATATTTAATGGGTGAACTTGTAGAAGATCCACTAACTCACCCAATAATAAAACCCAGCATTGAAGCTATGGCAGAAACTTATGAATTAGCAGTTAGAGAACCAGATTTGGCAAGTGTAAAATCACCTTATACTGGTGAAACAATAAATAGATTCTTACATATTGCTGAAAACAGTGAAGATCTATATCTCCAAAACAAAATGCAAAGGAAACTTGGACAATTAACTGGTACATGTTTTCAAAGATGTGTAGGGATGGATGCATTCAATGCTTTGCATTCTGTAACATTTGAAATAGACGAAAAATATAAAACGCAATATCACGAAAACTTTAAATCATTTTTAACTGAAATGCACAAATATAATTTAGTTATTGGTGGTGCAATGACAGATGTTAAAGGCGATAGATCAAAATTACCACACGAACAAGAAGATGAAGATCTGTATTTAAGAGTTGTTGATAGAGATAAAAAAGGTGTTTATGTTAAGGGTGCTAAAGCACACCAAACTGGTTGCATTAATTCTCATTGGATGGTTGTTATGCCAACACTAAGGTTATCTGAAAATGATAAGGACTATGCAATTGTTGGAGCTATTCCAGTAGATGCAGATGGTATAACATATATTTATGGAAGACAATCTTGTGATACAAGAAGTATGGAACCTGGTGAATATGATGTAGGTAATAAATATTTTGCAGGTCAAGAAGCAATGGTTATTTTTGATAATGTTTTCATCCCTAATGAATATATCTTTATGAACGGAGAGTATGACTATGCTTCAATGCTTGTAGAAAGGTTTACTACATATCACAGAAGGTCTTACGTATGTAAATCAGGTGTTGGTGATGTGTTAATTGGAGCTGCTGCAACTATTGCCGAATATAACGGAGTAGAAGATGCATCACACATTAAAGACAAACTTGTTGAGATGAATAAATTAAATGAGACTATTTATGCAACTGGGATAGCATCATCACTTCAAGGATCAGAAACTAAATCTGGAAATTATATTAACGATGATTTACTTGCAAATGTTTGTAAACAACACGTTACTAAAGAAACATACGAAATAGGTAGAATTGCACAAGATTTAGCTGGAGGTTTAGTTGGTTCAATGCCATCAGGAATTGATTTTAATGAAGGTGAAATGTCTGAAGATTTAAAAAAGTATTTAAAAGGTAAAGAAGATATTAATGCTGAGGATAGAGTAAAAATATTAAGACTTATTGAGAATATGACACTTGGAAGAAATGCTGTAGCTTACCTAACAGAATCTATGCATGGTGCAGGCTCACCACAAGCCCAAAGAGTCCAAATAAGAAGAAAAGTTAATATAGAAGAAAAAAAAGATTTTGCTAAAAAATTATCTGGAGTTCAAGAAAGGAATGAAAAATCATGAAAGCTATTGTTTGTACAAAGCTAGGTGAACCAAATCTTTTAGAAATAAAAGAAATTGATAAACCAAGTATTACTGAAGAAGATGTATTAATAAAAGTTGAAGCTGCTGGAGTTAACTTTCCTGATGCATTATTAGTGCAAGGCAAATATCAAATCGTTTTAGACCCTCCTTTTACACCTGGAAACGAGGTCTGTGGTGTAGTTGAAGATAAAGGAGCAAATGTAGAACTACCAATTGGTTCAAAAGTTATTGGGTTACCACCTGTTGGAGGTTTTGCTGAATATGTAGCTTTAAACAAAAATCTAGTAATCCCAGTAAATAGTGATTTTGATCCATTAGCTGGAGCTAGTTTACCAATAAATTATGGAACAACCTATTACGCACTTAAAAGAAGGGCAAAAGCTAATAACGGAGAGACTTTATTAGTTCTAGGAGCATCTGGTGGAATAGGAACTGCGTCTATTCAGCTAGCTCAAGTTATGGGATTGAAAACAATTTGTGCAGTTGGATCTGATGAAAAAGAAGATTATGTTAAAAGCTTAGGTGCTGATGAGATTGTTAGATATGATCAAGTTGACCTAAAAGAAACTGTTAAAAGTCTTACAAACGGAAAGGGTGTCGATATAGTGATGGATCCTGTTGGTGGAGATGTATCCGAGGAAGCATTACGAGCAACAGGATTTAATGGTAGACACCTAGTAATAGGATTCGCTAATGGAGAAATACCAAAAATTTCTCTTAATTTAACTCTTGTGAAAGGAGTATCTATAGTTGGTGTATGGTGGGGTCGTTGGACAAATACTTCCCCCAAAGAAACGGCTGAAGACTTTATTGAATTAGTTTCATATATAAATGATAAAAAATTAAATATCTCTCCAAAAAATATCTATAGTCTTGAAGAAACATCAATGGCTTTGGAAAACTTTTTAAATAGAAAAAATATTGGAAAAACTGTTATAAAGTTCTAGTTAGTGTTGATGTGATGATTCAAAATATGGATTAGTTCCTGAAGCATGATCTGTTGAATCAATAATATTCCCTATTTCAGGAATTGCTTCCCTTAACGAAGCTTCTATTCCCTGCTGTAAAGTCACTTGTGCCATTCCACAACCCTGACAACCTCCACCTAATCTTAAGTATATATCTTGCCCTTCTACTCCTACTAGCTGTGCTGCTCCACCATGTGAAGCAATTGCTGGATTGATTTGATTTTCTAAAACTTGTTGAACCTTTTCAGCTAGCTCACCTTTTAATTCAGGCAAATCTTCAGGGTTTCCAAACATTGCTGGGCTAGGAGTATTTGGATTGTCCATTGTTAAGCCAGGTGTGTCTGGATCTTCAGAAAGTTCTAAACTAGCACCATTAAAGTTTTCAATATCTTTATTTGCAATAACTACAGGTAAATTCTTAAAATCTAACCTCTTATCATCTGACTTAATTGCATCTATATCTAGAAAACTCAGATCATAAGTATATTGATTTCCGTGAGCACCATCTATCTGTAAAAATAATGCATAATCTTTATCACCAGGCTCTTGATCCTTCAATTCAAGGATTTTATCCACAGCTCCATCGCCAATATGAAATTTGAATTCATCAGTCATATACTTAATATTAGTAAATATAAGATATGTGCAAATATTTAATATGAAAAAAGTAATTTTATCTCTTGCAGGAGAATGTTCAATAAATAGAGATCAACTTGAAGAGTACGATTTTGTAATAGGTGTTGATTCTGGAGCAGAATACCTATATAAACTCTTCTTAATTCCTAACTTAATAATAGGTGATTTAGATTCAATCAATATAAAGACACTAGAACGTGCTGAAAAAGATAAAGCTGAGATACTAAGTTATGAAAGAAATAAAGATAAAACTGATTTTGAATTATCTCTAAATTATTTAAAGGAAAAAGAGTATAAAGATATAACAATAATAGGTGGTGAATCAGGTGATATTGACCATCTCTTTGGGAACCTATTAAGCCTTTCACATTTTCATACAAATGAATCTATTGAATGGAAACAGAGTAATCAAAATATAATATTTCCAAATTCTGAATCTATAGATGTTGAAACCAATAAAATCTTTAGTCTTATACCTTTATCAAAATTAGAGAAAGTATCAATAACAGGAGCTAAATGGAATATAGAAAATGAAAACATAGATTTTGGAAGCAGCAGAACACTTAGGAATGTAACTCATGGAACAGAGCTTAAAATTAAAGTAGAGTCAGGAAGTTATTGTTTAGTTTTTAACAACTAAGATCTAGGAATGTCTTTCCAAGCTTTATCTTTATCCAATTTGGGCTCACTAGGTAATCCCAATACCCTTTCAGCAATAATATTTCTCATTATTTCTGAAGTACCGCCTTCAATAGAGTTTGCTCTTGATCTTAAAAATAAACTTTGAGTATCAGTGAATCCAAAAGTTTCATTATCAAAATTCAAATCAGGTTGAGTAAGCTCATAACCTCTTGGGAATAGTAATCCGTCATTACCTAACAATTCCATACCAAATTCATATGATGCTTTATTTATTTCAGCCTCATAAAGTTTACTAGTAGAACCTTCTGGTCCAGGTGTGCCTTTTTCACGTAGCTCAGTAGCTCTCATATTTGTAAGCCTTACAGACTCCTGCTCTATCCATAGTTGAATCAATCGATCTTTAATGACAGGATCTTCAAGCTGTCTTTCTTTCCATAATTGTATCAAATGTCCAGGAGCGCCACTTCCTCTTTCTCTTACATTTCCTCCAATAGCAACTCTTTCATTCATTAATACAGTTAAAGACACTCTCCAGCCATCTCCAAGCTCTCCAAGCATATTCTCTTTGGGAATTTTTACATCTGTAAAATATATCTCATTAAATTCTGCTTCTCCTGTAATTTGTCTAAGAGGTCTTACCTCCACACCCTCTGATTCCATATCGACAATAAAAAATGTAAGGCCTCTATGCTTAGGAACTTCTGGATCTGTTCTTGTAACTAATAATCCATACTTGGCTAAATGTCCCAAAGTAGTCCAAACTTTCTGACCATTAACAATATAGCCATCTCCATCATCAACCGCTTTTGTTGACAAACTTGCTAAATCAGAACCTGAGCCAGGTTCTGAAAACATCTGACACCATATTTCTTCAGCAGTGAACATTGGCCTTAAATACTTTTTAATCTGTTCAGGTGTTCCATATTCTACAATTGTTGGAGCACCCATTCCAATTCCTAATATATTTGCGACCCTATTTTGATAAGATATGCCTTCTTTCCTCAGAGTCTCATTTATTAGTAATTGATACTTTGGATCAACACCTAATCCTCCTGCTTCTTCTGGAAAATGTACCCAAGCTAAACCCAGGTCAAATTGTTTACCCCACACTTCCGTCAAAGAGTCTTCATTTTTTGCAAAACTTACTAATTGATCTAATTTTTCTTTAACTAGTACTTCAACACTGTCTTGAACTGAGGTATCAGACATTTTTAATCTCCCTGCAATGCTTGTTGGATTATTCCAAATTCATCAGCATTATTCATTGGATATATTCCATCTTCAATTGTGCTTATAGTTTCAATATTATCTGAAATATCTTCTGGAGTTGCTTCAGGATTTACATATCCTTTATGTGTATTAATACCAATCCTTGCGTATCTTCCAGCACCTGCAGAAAATATTTGGTGTGTTGTATCACATGCCTCTGATGCGAGGTATACAACTAACGGTGTCACCTGCTCAACTTTAAATAATTTACCAAAATCTTCACCGAATATATCTTCTGTCATTCTTGTAGTTGCGTTAGGAGCAAGTACATTAGCTTTTATATTATATTTTTCACCTTCAATTGCAATTATATTTGTCAAACCAACAATACCCATTTTTGCAGCTGCATAATTTGCTTGTCCAAAATTTCCAAATAGACCAGATGGAGATGCGACATTTACAAAACGTCCATAACCATTATCTTTCATATGAGTAAAGGCTGGCTGACAAACAAAGAAAGTCCCTTTTAAGTGGACATCAATTACTGCATTAAATTCTTCCTCACTTAGCTTTGCAAAACTTTTATCTCTTAATATTCCAGCATTATTTACAACAGCATGGACTCCTCCAAAGCTTTCAATAGCAGAATTTACGATTGACTCTCCTCCTTCCTTTGAAGAAACAGAGTCGTAATTAGCAACTGCATTGCCACCGTTATTTTTTATTTCATCTACAACTTCATCAGCAGCAGTATTACCTGAGCCAGAGCCATCCACAGCACCACCTAAGTCGTTGACTACTACATTTGCTCCCCTTTTACCAAACTCTAAGGCATAAGATTTTCCTAAACCATTACCGGCTCCTGTTACAATTACTGTTTTATTTTCAAAAGTTACGTTTGCCATTTATTTATCCTCCTTATACATTCCTTCAATCTGTTCATTATATTTTTCTGTTATTACATTCCTTTTTAATTTCAATGTTGGAGTCAATTCTCCGCTGGTATCAGTCCATTCATTTTCTAATATAACGAATTTTTTTATTTGTTGAACTTGGGCTACTTTACTATTTGCAGAGTCTACTTGTTCTTGAACAGCAGCTATTACTTTTTCATCTTTAGACATTGATGAAATATCATATGTAACTCCATTTTCTTCTGCCCATTTCTCAGCTCCACCATCACCGTCTAATACTACTAATGCAGTTAAGTATTTCTTACCATCACCAACAAGGCAAACTTGACCAATTAATGGGTGAGGTTTAACAAGATCTTCTACTTCTACTGGTGCAATATTTTTTCCTGCAGAAGTAATTAAAATCTCCTTCTTTCGTCCAATTATTTTTACATATCCATCTTCATCAATTTCAGCTAAATCCCCAGTATGAAGCCATCCATCATCATCAAATGTTTCTTTTGTTTCAGCTTCTGCTTTGTAATAACCTTGAGATACATGGTTTCCTCTTTGACAAAGTTCACCATCCTCAAGTACTTTGACTTCAGTACCAGCAATCGGTATTCCTACTTTGCCTATTGGATTTAAAACTTTAGGAACTTTTACTCCATTTGCTTTAAATTTTGCAGTAATAAATTCAGCAGCATTGTTTGCTACTCCAATTGTTGTAGGTCCTGTATTCTCTGTCATGCCGTATATTTCAGTAACATTTATATCTATTGCGTGGAACCATTTTTGCAAATCAGGATTCATTGCTGCAGCTGCTGTTACAAAATATTCTGTATTTGAAATACCTAAGCCATCTTTAAATTTCTTAAATACTAATTTTTTAAATAATTTATCTTTCAATAAAACACCGAGTGGAGCTTTTTCACCTTTTTGTTCATATTCAACTCTCTCCAATGCATTATCTATAGCTTTAAGTGCTAAATCTTTCTTATCTGATTCATTTATTTTATTAAGCAATCCTGCTTGGAATTTCTCCCATACTCTAGGTACAGCTATAAATACAGAAGGTTGAATTGTAGGTAGAGCAGCTGCCATATCTTCAAGTTGTGGAACAGGAAAAATTTGACCAGTTCTATATATTGCTTGATAATGGTCGCCTGCTCTTGCAGCTATATGTGCCATAGGTAAATACGAAACTATTCTTGGGAACTGACTAGCTGGAATCATTTCTGAAAATAGACTTTGGATTGTCCATAAAACATTCTTATGAGTAATCATTACACCTTTTGGATTTCCAGTTGTTCCTGATGTAAAGATTAAACAAGCTAATGATTCAGGCTTAACTGAATCAATTCCAGCTTGTAATTTAGAGTCATCTTTTTCATTTATTTCTTTTCCTTTAGAAAGCAACTCTTGGTAGCTAACAACATAATCTTTGTCCTTAACTTTTTCATATCCATCTATTAAGACTATGTGCTTTAAATCAGGACAATTATTTCTAGCAGCATCAACTTCTTCAAATAATTCAAGATCACCTACAACTGCTATTTTTGCTTCCATTAAATTTGCTACATATTCAATTTGTCCTGATTTTAATTGTTTATAAATGGTTGAAGGTGTTGCTCCGCTATATACAATTGCTAAATCTGAAATATTATGTTCTTTAATATTATTAGACATAATAAAAGCCATATCTCCAGGGTTTAAGCCAAGATCAATCATTCCAGAAGCAAGGTTTCTAACTTCTTCTCTTAATTCATACCAAGACATAGAGTCCCATGCAGAATATTCTGCATTTGCTGGTGTATTTATTGCTGGATAATTGCCATATTCTTCAGCATTTCTATTTATAAAATCAATTAATGTTTTTCCCTCAATTGCGCTTGTTATTTCTTTTTCTTGTTCTTTAAGAAATGAATGTATGCTTTTTGTCATATCTCCTCGTATTTTCTATATATAAAATATTAATTAAATTTTCTAATATTAACTAACTAATTTCCTTAAAAATTAAGGCAGAATATGAAGGCATATTTGATATTCTGATTTTATTTTTTTCATAATCAACATCTTTATGGCCCCAAACTAGTTCGATATCTTTTGAATCTGTATTTATATTCCATTCTTTAAGTTCAGAATCTTTATTTATAAGACAAATTAAAGTTTCAGAATCATCATATCTCTTAAATGCGACTGCTGAATCTTTATAACCAATGAGTTCAAATTTTCCACTTTTTAATGCACTAAGTTCTGATTTAAGATTCATAAGTTCTTTGTACCAATTTCTTAAATCTTTATTCCATGAATCTTCATCATGCCAAGGAAATGCTTCTCTATTTGAAGGTTCATCTCCACCATTAAGTCCAACTTCATCACCATAATAAATACCAGCAACACCAGGAAAAGTAGCTTGAAGGAAAACAGCTGATTTTAAAGATCCAATGTTGTTATCAGACCTATTTAAGAATCTTCTAACATCATGCGAACTTAGTAAATTTTGACAACATGATAATGCTTCAAAAGAATACATTGTGTAAAGACCAACTAAACCTTCAGCAAACTCTTTAGCTGTGATCGAATTATGAGCAAAATAATCATTCATTAATTCTCTAAATGAATAATTCATTGGAGAATCAAATTTGTCACCCTGAAGCCATAATGATGTATCCCCAAAAATTTCAGCAAATAATAAAACATCTTTTTTTGTTGACTTAGCAACATTCCTAAACTCACTCCAGAAAGGTAAATCTATTTCTTTAGCTACATCCATTCTCCAACCATCTATATCAAATTCTTGTATCCAATATTTGACTATATCTAATGCCCAATCTCTAGCTCCCTTAGATTCCATATTTACCTTTACCATATCTGGAACACCCCACCATGCTTTGAAGGTAGGTTCAATTATTGGGCCATCTTCATCATTAACTATTTCCACTTCTAAGCCAGTTTCTTTAAAGGTGATGTCTTCTAAATAAGTTCGATATTGATCCTCATCTCCATCCCAGCCAACTTTATGAGTGTTTGAAAGCAAATGTGGTCTATACTTCAAACGAACTGGATAATCATAAACAGTAAACCAATCTAGATATTTTGACTTGTCACCGTTCTTTATTAAATCTTGAAAAGCATAATTTTTTGGATGAAAATGATTCAATGAACAATCTAGAATTATTTTCATTTCTTTTTTGTGTGCTTTTTCTACTAGTTCTTTAAGGGCTTCTTCTCCACCTAGTGTTGGATCCACTTTTTTATGGTCCCATGTGTCATAACGATGAATACTTGTTGAAAGGAATATAGGGTTTAAATATATAATATTTACACCTAATTCATCTAAGTAGTCTAGTTTTTCAATAATTCCATATAAATCTCCACCTTGATGTTCTAATCTTTTTGGAGTACTTCCCCATTTAACTACTCCATCTTTATTGAGTTCTTCTTTGGAATTATGAAACCTATCAGGAAATATTTGGTACATAACACCGCCAAATACCCAATCTGGTATCTCATGTTTTAAAAAATTATTTTTATTAAATACCCACTTTTCAGAAGGAGAAATAAAATTTGCTACCCCACTAGTTCCAAAATATGTTCCAGATTTATTTTCAGTTGTTCCTGCGAAAGAAAATTTAAAACTATCCATTTCTACTGGGATTTCAATCTCCCAATATATAAACCTTTCTGTTGTGCCAATCTTTCTCATCTCTAAAGGCAGTAACTCTGGATTTTCTAATAAGAGCCATACTTGGTTAATTTTTGGTTCTGTATGTATCCTTATATTTGCTGAATTATCTGAATTAATTGAGAAATATTTCTTGTCATTAAAGTCAAATCGAAAATCATAATTTCCTATATGAACATCTTCATAAGGATGTAATTCGCCATCAAAAAAAACTATTTTTTGACCATCAACATTTTCATCTGCAAAGTCAACATTATGTGTTTCTACCATATTAAATCCAACAAATTATATATTAGCCGGTTATGATATACGAACATAAGGAAAATGGAGCAGTTTTGGATATAGAAAAATCAAGTATGCTTATTCTTCATCCTACAGCCCTTCCGGGAGGGCATGGGATTGGTGATTTTGGAAAAAATGCTTACGAATGGATTGATTTCTTAGAAGAATCTGGAGTAAGAATTTGGCAAGTTCTACCTTTTGGTCCTACTGATTTTACACAATTTTCTCCTTATTCAAGTAGTTCATCTGTTTTAGGTAATTTTGCATTAATTGATTTAAATTATCTTTCTGAACTTGAAATTATCAATAGAGATGACTTAGAGGGAGCCCCAGAAAATAAAGCGAGAGTTGACTTTCCTAATGTTTATAAATATAAAGAGGAAAAATTAAGAAAAGCACATGAAAATTTAACAAAGTCTGATGAAAGTTCATTAAAAAATAAAATAGAAATTTATCAAAATAAAAACACTGGAATTGAGAAAGAATTAATTTTCCAAATGGCTTCATCAATTTATGGTGAAGATTGGAAAAAATGGCCGAAAGAAATGATTAATCCTACAACAGACACTTTAAACAATTTTAAAGAAGCAAATTTTAATGAATACTCTTATCAATTATTTGTACAGTATTTATTTGACGAACAATTAAAAAATATAAATAAATATAGTGCTAAAAAAAATGTAAAGATACTTGGAGATGTTCCTATATATACAAATTTTCATTCTTGTGATGTTTGGTTAAATAAAAATTTATTCGATCTAGAAGAAAATTATGAAATGTCAAACTTAGCTGGGGCTGCGCCTGATATTTTTACAGCAGCGGGACAAATTTGGGGTAATCCACTTTATTTATGGGAAGAACATAAAAAAGAGAACTACAAATGGTGGAAGGATAGATTGAATTCATGTTTAAATAAATATGACTTATTAAGAATTGACCATTTTGGTGGTTTATTTCAATTTTGGGCAATTCCAAATGGTGGCCTTGGTGTTGAAGGTGTTTGGAGAAAAGGACCTGGAAAAAGTTTTCTAGATGATATTAAAGAAGATATTCAACTAGAGAGAATTCTTGCAGAAGATTTATTTGCATTAGATCTTATTGAAATGGATGATGCGCGTGAAGATTATGATATTCCTGGAATTAGAATGTTGAATCAAAGAATTCCTCATGATAATTGGGATATAGAAATACCACCATCTGAATGGCCTTACAATTGTGCAGCATATACTGGAACTCATGATTCTCCAACAATAAAACAATGGCTAGAAGAAACAACAGATGGTCAAAGAAAACATTTTAAAGAATGTGTAGATAATAATTTAAAGAATAAATTTGAATCTGAAGTATGGAATGCAATATCAGTAATATGGGAAACGCCTTGTCAGCTATCTGGTACTTTAGTTCAAGATATTTTGGAATTAGGTAGTGAAGCAAGATTCAATATCCCAGGTCAACAGTTAGGAAACTGGGGATGGAGATTAGATTCTTTGGAGCCTTTAAATAATGTAAAAGACAGATTATTTGAATTAAATAAAAAGACTGGAAGAATTTAACTAATAACTGCTTTTTATATATTCAATAACTAATTCAACTTCATTTTCATTTAATCTTACAGCAGGCATTGATCCTTTTCCTTTTGTAATCGTTTGGATCCAATATGTATCTGGCATTTTAGCTGATGGTGAGTTTGAATCAATACTCGGTCCAACCCTACCTTTAAAATCTGGAGCATGACAAGCACTGCATCTTGCTTCATAAACTTCTTTTCCTGATTGAAATTCTTCAAAACCGCTTTGATTGCATCCAAACAAGAATAATAAAAGCAATAAATATATTTTTTTCATTGCTGTTATTCTTCTTCTAAACCTGTTTTAAACTCTCTTGTAGACTTTCCTAATGATTTAGCTAATCCGGGTAGACGTTTAGCGCCAAATAACAATAACAATATTGATAAAATAATTAGTAATTCTGGTAAACCTAATCTCATAATTTAATTTTAACCTAATATTACTCTTTGTTATCTTCTAAAGATTTCTTTTGTAAAAAGGAAATTAACATAGAGCCAATTAAAGAAAATATAAGAAAATATAGTATTTCTTCTATATTATCCAAGCTTGGAAGGGTTGGTCTTGTTATAAATGGTTCAGCAACACCTTCACTGTTAACTCTACTTTCAGCAATTTCTCTAAAAGGCCAGATTTTTATTAGTGATCCAAATAAAAATCCTGCAAGTATAGATAAAACATAATCCTTATAGTTATGAAATAGATAAGAAAGGAATCTACTAAACAAAAGTAGTCCAAATAAACAACCAATCGAGAATACTAATAAAATGTCAATTTTTAATTCGTTAATAGCATTTAATATGAACTCATATTTAGAGAGTAATAATAATATAAACGATCCACTAATACCTGGTAGGATCATCGCACAGATAGCTATTGATCCTGAAAAAAATATAAAAAAGTAATTCTCTGGAGTAGTAGTTGGACCTATTAGGGATATTAGTGAAGCTATGAAAATCCCAATTATAAGATAACTTATAGTTGTTTCTTTAACTTGTCTTAAAATTAATATTCCTGAAAATAAAATCAGACCAAAAAAGAATCCCCATAACTTAAATTCGTGATTTACTAGTAAATAAGTTATGAAGCGAGAAAGTAACAACACTGAAGATAAAATTCCTAGTGCAATAGTAAGTAAAAAATTTCCATTTAAGTCTTTCCAAAAGGATTTGAAACCAGCTTTAAATAAAGACCTAAATAACTTAATATTTATATTCTTTATTGATTCAACAAGTTCCTCATATATTCCAGTTATAAGTGCTATCGTTCCTCCAGATACCCCTGGCAAAATATCCGCAGCACCCATTGCTAATCCTTTGAGGAATAATGTTATCTTAGAATTCATGCTCATTCATCTTTTATCTTTGGGGAAAGTAATTTATAGCCTATAGGTGAGACTGTGGCAGTTAATACTGCTAATAAAATAATCTGTTGTTCTATTGATTTCGAAATTAAATCTATCTCAACACCAATTTCAGCCATTGCAATGATAAGACTAAACCTAGCTGATAGTAAGAAGCCTCCTGCAAAAATTTGTCTAAAGCTTACTCCTGAAAAAGCCAAAAGTAAGGTTGGTAATAATTTAACTATTATTGCAATAGCAAACAGATACATAACCCCAATATAAAATTCAGTATTTGAAAAAACACTTATGTCATAATTTAATCCAATATTTATAAAAAATATAGGAATCAGAAATCCATAAGAAAAACCTTTGAGACTGCTTTCCAAGCTTCCCCTATTTGGAAAAATAAATGCGAATATTGTTCCTGCAAGAAATGCACCCAAAATTGCCTCTATTTCAAAAAGTACAGCGACACCTACAAGTGTTAACATTAACGCTATAGAACTTCTAATTCCAAGCTCCTCAGGATCATTACCGTCAAACATCCTTGAAAATAATTGTGGATTCCACCAAGCAACTCTCCTAACAATCCTTAAAATCAAAGTAACAAATATAAAATATAAGAGTACATTTAGGTTCTTTATGCCAAAACCTCCAGATCTTTCTACTGATGCAAGGACTGTTGCACCAAGCAAAGTTAAAATGTCTGAAAGTAAAGCTGTCATAAATAACATTTGTCCATAATTAGATTTGATCGTGTCATCGCTTCTTAATATTGGAATTACAATTGCAACACTTGTTGTACATAGAACTAATCCAAGGAAAAATGGATAATTTAATTGTGTAACTAAGAAAAATGAAATTAATACTGTCCCTGAAAACATAAGAGTCGGTAATAGAAGAGCTTTTAGCCCTTTTTCCTGAAATTTTTCAATTTCTATCTCAAAACCAGATAAAAACATAAGAAGTAAGAAACCTAAAATTGCTAAACCTGAAATAAATTCTGAAGGACTTACTAGATTCAATATTGGCCCAACTAAAATTCCATAAGCAATCTCCAAAACAATTCCAGGGATTTTAATTTTGTTTGCAAATAAAGGAAGTAAGAATGCTCCTAAAGAGATTACTACAAGAGAAATTGCATCAAAACTTTCCATGTTTACCTCTAATTTGGAATATACAATACTGTTGAGCTAGAATTTAAAGCTACAAATTCACTAATTTTTTTGGATTGCCATCCACTTGAATTATCTTTACCAACAACAGCAAGATCAAATTTACTGGAATTCTCAATAAACGTTTTTGCTTCATTTCCTTCAGAACTAAAAATATCTAATTGAGTTTCATGTGCTAAAGCTATATCCTGCAGTTTTTCTAACAAATCTTTATTAGTAGCAGAGTTTTCTTGAGATAAAAATTTTGGTTGATTTACTTTTAAGCCAAATATTTTTGCAGACATTGAAACTGCTAAGTCAAATGAAACTAAAGTAGGGCTATTTTGATGAAAATTATTACTTATAAGAATTCCAATAGTTTTAAATGGAGAACTACCTCTAGAAAATAAAACAGGGACATTTTTATTATTTGACAAGTTAATAATAGATTTTACGAAAGATTTTTTAAGATCATCTTCATCCACAGGAATCACTAATGTCCCAATTGACAATTCTTCAATTTTGCTTTCAAGCTCTTTTAAGGAATTCTTTTGATTCTGAATAATTTGATATTCTTGATCTTTTAATATTGCATCATATGTTTCTTGATTTGATTCTTTATTATCTTTAAATACTTCTTCACTCGAAAAGATTATTAGTTCTTCAGCTTTTGTATTTCTTGTATAAAATTCAGCTTCACTTAAATTTTTTAAATTTTGTTCGGATTTTATAACTACTGCTACATTTTTTCCAAACTCAAGAGGGTATCTTGATTCAGAACCTGTAAATAATTCAATCACATTCCCAAAGGCACCAGCTTGCAAAACAACAGTTACTAAATCTCCAGTTTCTAGTTCAGTATCACCATGTGGAATAAGTACCTGACCTTTTCTAAGTATTGCCCCAACAATGTAATATTTAGAACCAATTTCCTTCAATTTTTTTCCCCTTGCTGGGCTATCAGGGCTTATTTCTAATTCTATTGCTTCCGCTCTGCCACCAGCAAAAGCTTGAGAAACAACTCTTCGAGGTTCCAATATATGTTCTAATCTTCTAGAAATTAAAATACCTGGATCAACAATTTCTACTTCAAGTTCTTGATATTTTTTAATAAATGATTCTTTATTTACCACTGATGAAAGTCTCAATATGTTGTTTTGTTTTGCTATTTTTAATATTTCTATATTTACTTCATCGTTTTCTGTAAGAGCTATTAGAGCAGTAGCGCTCTCTATTCCAGCCTTTTTTAATACGAGCGTTGAGGTCCCATCACCTTGATATTTTTCAATTTGTCGATTAGTTGAAAAGTTTCTTAATTTTTCCTGATCAATATCAATTACAGAAATACTCCAGCCAGCACTTATTCTATTTATTAATTGCTTAGCTTCGCTATGAGCTCCAACTATTATTACTTTCACGTGCTTTATTATCCTATAAATAGAATTTAGTTAAAGTACTACTTTTTAAAAATCTTATTTCTTAAATATATCTAACATTTACTAATCATTTCTTATTTTGAAGCCCTGTATTTATTGGCTTTCTCAATACATGAAAAAAAGGTGAGAAAAATGTTAATTTACATTAAACAAGAAATGCAACACATCACCTTCTTGGACTATATACTCTTTGCCTTCTGAACGGAGTTTACCAGCTTCTTTTGCACCTTTTTCTCCACCATAATTTATAAAGTCATTAAAAGTTATTGTTTCAGCACGAATAAATCCTTTTTCAAAATCACCATGAATCTTTCCTGCTGCTTGTGGTGCTAGATCTCCTACATTTATGGTCCAAGCGCGTACCTCTTCTGGACCAGCAGTAAAATATGTTTGTAATCCTAATATTTTGTATCCAGCTTTGACTAGCTTATCCAAGCCAGATTCATTTTGACCCATCTCTGATAGGAATTCTTGTTTTGCTACGATATCTAACTTAGATATTTGAGCTTCTATTTCGGCACATATGACTACAACTTCAGAACTTTCTTTATTTGCTAAATCTAGAATTTCATCTAGATGGGGATTGTTTTCAAATCCATCTTCACTGACATTAGCAACATACAGGGTTGGTTTAATTGTTAATAATTGAAATCCTTTTAAAAGCTTGGACTCTTCATGGTTAAAAGAAATTGTTCGTAAAGCTTTACCTTCCTCAAGAGGAGGAAGAATTTTTTCTATTAATTCTCTTAAAGGCAAACCTTCTTTTTGTCCAGATTTGGTGTTTTTAATTGCTTTTTGGTAAAGTTTTTCAACGGTACTTAAATCAGCAAGTACCAATTCAGTATTAATAATTTCTATATCATTAAATGGAGAAACCTTACCTGAGACGTGTACAATGTCATCGTTTTCAAAAGCTCGGACAACGTGAATAATTGCTTCAGTTTCTCTAATGTTGCTTAAAAATTGATTACCTAATCCCTCACCTTTTGAGGCACCTTCAACCAGTCCAGCAATATCAACAAACTGCATAGCAGTGGGAATAATTTTTTTTGGATTTACTATTTTTGCTAATTCTTCTAAACGTTGATCATTAACTGGGACGATTCCTACATTTGGTTCAATTGTGCAAAATGGATAATTTGCTGACTCAATTTCAGCTTGTGTTAGTGCATTGAATAGTGTTGACTTGCCTACATTTGGTAATCCAACAATTCCACATTTAAATCCCATTAATTTTTACCTCTATTTCTAATTTGAGACATAACCTTGAATATACAGTTGTTTTTTACTTAATTTTTCATATATAAAATACATCGGAAGGTTTTTTTTATTAAAGTTGACTTATGGGGGAAGTATGACAGAAAAAAATAATAAAAGAACAATATTTGGTTGGTCAATGTATGACTGGGCAAAATCAGCATATGAAACAACAACATTAGGTGCAGTAATGCCAGTATATTTCGTAAGTGTAGTTGTGCCTGCGGAAGGTTTTAACTTCAGAGGAAAACTTTACACAGGAGCAGAAGTTTGGGGCTTTGCTATTGGGTCTGCTCTTTTTATATTTTTCTTAATTATGCCAACACTTGGAGCTTTGGCAGATTTAGCAGGTTCTAGAATGAGACTATTTAAATCTTTTGCTTATGGTGGAGCTATATTTGCTTCAACTTTTTATTTCGCAACTTCAGGAGATGTAGTATTAACACTTCTTATTTATTTCCTTGCACAATTTGGAGCAACCGGATCTAATGTTTTTTATGACAGTGTACTTAAGGATATAACTACGGAAGATACAATTGATCAAGTATCAGCAAGAGGATATGCTTTAGGCTATCTTGGTGGTGGTTTACAACTACTTTTATCATTAGCAATTATACAACTAGGACCTGGGATGTTAGGAATCGAAACTGAACTTGCTTCTCGTATTGCAATTACTTTTGCTGGCTTATGGTGGTTAGTATTTTCAATGTTTAGCTTTTCAAGAATGAAAATAGATGAAAAGAAACCTGAAGAAGGTACAAAAATTAGTGTATTAGATGGATGGAAAACAAATATAACGACTTTGAAAAAAATAAGAAGATTTCCATTTTTATTGTATTTCCTATTAGCTTATATTTTCTATTGGGACGGAGCTCAAACAGTTATAAATATGGCAGGTCCATTTTTTAGCGAGGTTCTTTTACTAGATCAAACTTCAATTATTATTGTCTATTTAATTGTTCAATTTATTGCTTTTGCAGGAGCTAGGTTAGCTGGTTATCTTGCAGGTAGAATTGGACAAAAAAATACATTACTTTTTACATAGTAGAAGTGTTTATGCAACTATGTTGCCTAAAGGTGCAGAAGGAGAATTCATGGGATTCTTTTCTGTAATATCTAGATTCTCAGCAATTTGGGGGCCACTTATTTATAGCTATGTAAGTGCTTCAACTGGAAACCCTAGATTATCTTTACCAGGAATATCTTTATTTTTTGTAATTGGATTTATTCTTTTAAGAAGAGTAGATATAAATTCACAAATTTCTGAAGAAGAGTGGGCAGCTAGCTAATCAATTTAGCTAAATTTGAATAAAGAGCTGAAACTGTAATTGGCCCAACTCCACCTGGATAAGGAGATCTGCTTAATAAATGATTTTCAAGATTACTTGTATCAATATCTCCATATGTTTGGGAGTCTACGCTCGAAATTCCGATATCAATAACAACTGAATTTTCTTTTAAAAAAGAAATGTCATAATTCTTTGGTTTACCAATTGCAGAAATAAATATATCTGCATTAAGCGTAAAACTTTTTTGATTTGTAGTTCTGCTATGAATTACTGAAACGTTAGCATTGTATTTTTTTGAACTTAATATTTTTGCTAAAGGTGAAGATACTAATCTAGATCTTCCTGCAATAACAATATTCTTATCATTAGTATCAATATTGTAATATTTAATCAATTCCAATATAGCTAAAGATGTTGCAGGTATAATTTTATAATTATCTGAGTAGAGATTTCCTAAATTTAATGCTGTAAGTCCATCCACGTCTAAATTATTTGGAATCATATTTATTGTTTGCTCTGCATGAATATGGCTAGGAAGTGGAAGTTGAACAATTATTCCATCTGATTCTTTTATAACTTCTTTAATTTGTGAATCTAAATCATTTTGTGATGTTTTTTCTGGTAATTTAATCCAATTAAATTCAACACCTAGGTCATTAGCCTTTTCTTCTTTCCTTGATACATACAAAAGAGAAGCTGGGTCTTCTCCGACAGTTATTGCAGTTAATTTTGGATTTCTTTTATTAGATGATTTAAATTCATCAAAAACCTTCTTACTATTCTTATCTAACTCTTCAGCTACAGGCTTCCCGTAAAGTATTATTTCCATCTGATTTAGTTTAATAATATTCGACTATAGTTTACATATTAAAATTGGTTAAAATGACTTTGAAAAGAATATGGATATTTCTAAATTAAATAGTTTAATAACGCCTTCTGGAACTATGGCTATATCAAATAAGGCCAAAGAACTTAAAGAAGAAGGTAAACCTGTCATTGGTTTTGGTGCAGGAGAGCCTGATTTCAGTACACCTAGTTATGTTATTGAAGATGTAAAAAAAGCTGCAGAGGATCCAAAAAATCATAAATATACAGCAGTAGCTGGTTTAGAAATTTTAAGAAACGAAATATCTAGAACAACAAGCATTTATTCAAATTTCGATTCAGATCCTAATAATATAGTTATTACAAATGGTGGTAAACAAGCAATATTTAATTCACTTATAGCTATTTTAGATCCTGGTGATGAGGTTTTGATTCCTACACCTTACTGGACTACTTATCCAGAAGCAGTCAAGATTTCAGGAGGTGTCCCAAATTTTGTAGAAACTAATTATCAAGATAATTTTAAAGTTTCAGTTGAACAATTAGAGGAAAATAGAACAGATAAAACAAAAGCTTTGGTATGGGTCTCTCCGTCTAATCCGACCGGTATTGTTTACTCAAAGGAAGAAGCCGAAAAAATCTATGAATGGGCATTTAAGAATAACCTTTGGATTATTTCTGACGAGCTTTACGAGCACCTAGTCTATGAAGGAGAAACTTCTCCTTCGCCTGCTATTTATGATCCACAATTTAAAAATACAATTGTTGTAAATGGTGTTGCAAAATCATATGCAATGACCGGATGGAGAGTAGGTTGGATTATAGGCAACTCTGATGTAATAAATATGTCAAAGAAGATCCAATCACATGCTACTTCTAATGTTGCAAATTTATCTCAAATTGCTGCACTTTCAGCTTTAAAAAATGGTTTAAACGAAACAAATAAAATGAAAGAAGCATTTAACAAAAGAAGGCTCTATGCATTAAATGCTTTTAAAAATATAAAAAACATCAATCTTGTTGAACCAACTGGTGCTTTTTATCTTTTCCCAGATATAAGTTATTACTGTGATGGAAAAATCAAAAATGTTTCTAATTCAATAGAATTTTGCAACTGGTTACTTGACGAACACTATGTAGCATTTGTGCCTGGTGAGGTCTTTGGAGTTAATGGGTATCTTAGGTGCTCATATGCTTTAAGCGATGATGATTTGGCTGAAGGTTTAAAAAGATTCTCTGATGCTTTGAATAATTTATAATGAATAATGTAAAAAGAAGTAGCTTATTTTCTTGGCTTCTTTTCGATTTAGCAAATACAGTTTATGCATTTGTAATCCCAGGATTATATTTTTCTGTTTGGCTAGTAAGCGAGCAAGGATGGACAGACCAAGCATTAGGTTTTGCAACATCAGGTGCAATGGTAATTGTTGCACTTACTGGACCTTGGGTGGGTGCTAGATCTGATGGTTCCCAAGGTAAAAAACCTCTTTTATTTATAACAACAATCGCATGTATAGTGTCAACTTTTTTACTTGGAACATTTAATGTAAGTACTTCAGTAATTTTATTTATTATTTCATTAATAGGCTTCAATCTTGGATCTGTAGTCTACGATGCTTTACTGGTTTCAGTAAGTAACGAAAATAACCGTGGAAAAATTTCTGGCATGGGTGTTGCTTTTGGATATGTTGGATCGTTAATAGGTTTCGGTGTAGCAACATTTCTTCAAAATATTGGTTATAGCTATGTTGAAATTTTCAGATCTGTAGCAGTACTATTTATGATTTTTTCAATACCTGCATTTATATTTATTGATGAAAAAAAAGTTTCTGAAAATAAATCAAAAATTAAACTTTCAGATTCAATAACAATAGTTATAAAATCATGGAAACATTCAAGAAAATATGATGGCCTAACAAGGTTTCTAATTGGTAGATTTTTTTATGCCGATGCAATTAACACTCTAATCGGAGGACTTCTAGCTGTTTATTTAGTTGAAGAAGCTGGATTAACTCCTGAAGATAGTCAAGGAATACTTGCAATAGCTATTGTTGTTTCAATTATAGGTGGATATGTTTTTGGTAGAGCTGGGGATAAATATGGACCAAGACTATGTACTCTTGCAAGTTTAATTTGCTGGATGATATCTTTAACACTCGCAATTATTGCTACAGAATTTAATCAGATTTGGCTGATATATGTAACAGGAGTTATCGGTGGATTTAATATTGGTGGAATATTTGCAGTAGATAGATTGTTTATGACAAGACTTAGCCCGGAAAAGCATTTAGGAGAATTTTATGGTTTGTACTCAACGGTTGGAAGATTTGCAACAATTATTGGTCCTTTACTCTGGGGATTTATTGTTAACACACTGGGACTTGGAAGAAACCCTGCTATGTTTTCATTAATAATTCTTCTTATAATTTCATTTTTTATTATTAAAGGTGTTTCGGATAATCAATATAGGAATTAGCTAGTATCTAAAAAAAGAAGAACCGCTTTTTTTTCTTTGAAGCCTCAAGTTCTTCTCTAGTGTTCTTTAATTTTTCTCTCAAAAACTCTGCTTCTGCTTCAGCTTTAGCTGCACGTTCCCTAGATTCTGCCATTAGTTGATTTGCTTCATGTATATTGCCAAGTTGATTTAATACATTCTGCCAAGCTTCTAGGGGTACGATTAAATTATCCCCAGATGTTTTTTGAACAGAATCTTCTTCTGACTCTTCTGTAGTTTCAGATTGTATTTTATCTTTTTTGATTTCTTTTTCAGTAGTTTCGTTTGAAAAGAAGCCGTACTTTTTTGCCATTCTTTCTTCGTAATTGCTCAATCTACAAACTCCTCTTTACACATTTCCAGTGTTTGACATTCAAAATTAAAATTCTCTTTTAATAGTTTTTCTGGAATTATTCTCATACTAGTAAGTCCTAAACTTTCTCCTAATTCCCATCCTATTGCTATCTTCATTAAAATTGGTGGCAATGGTGGAAAAAAATATTTTTTATTCATAATTTTCGCAATAATTCTTGAAAAATCTTTTTGTTTTAATGGTTCTGGTGATACAAAATTAATAGGACCTTCAAGATTTTTATTTTCTAAGCAAAAAATATAAGCATTCACAACATCCTCTATTGAAATCCATGAAAAATATTGATTGCCTTTCCCGATTGGACTACTGATATTCAATTTAGATACAAGAGTAAAAATATCTGTTGCTACATTTCCTTTTCCTAAAATAATACCTTTTCTCGCATTAACTACTCTAACTCCATGTTTCTTTATTTCTAATAATGGATCCTCCCAAGCTTCTTCAACTACAAGCTGCTCAAATGATCCTCTATTGTATTGAGTTTTTTCAGTTATAACTTCATCACCATGTTCACCATAAATGCCTATACCTGAAGCGGAGATGAATATTTTTGGAAATTTATCTAGATTAGCATAAGTATCTACAAATAAATCTGCTGCCCACTTTCTAGACCAGTAAATTCTTGATTTTCTTTCTTTGTTCCACCTTCCTCCAGCAAAAGGTAGGAAGCCAAAAATATCTTTTGGTGCAATTGATTCTCCTGCTAAATGAATCACAGCGTCAAGATTTTTAAATTGTTCAATATCAATCTCTTGTTTTAATGGGCTCCAATATATTTCATCTTCATTTAATACTTCTCTCCGAACAAATTTTTTTACTTCGTATCCTGATTCAGTTAATTTCTTAGTAAGCTTTCTTCCAATAAAACCACTTGCGCCTGTTACGCCTATCTTCATTCCTCTTCATCCTTATAGTAAAGAAAGAATTCTTCGATTTGTTTTTCATATTCACTTACGGCAGTTCCTATATTGCTTATAAAGTTAACTGTTACAACATTTGACTGTATAAATATATTATCTATCTCATTAGAAAATTGAAATAATTTTAAAGCAAGTTGTGCACTTACTTCATTTGTTAATGAAGCATGCGCAATATTGTAATAAGTTACACCATCTTGACCAGACAAGGATCTATTAAGGTCAAAAATAACATTCTTATTAAACTTAGTTATTTTCATTTCAATTTTTTGTCCCATTAAAATTCTCCTATTTTCATAACTCTTATTAAGTTAGTAGCTGCCTCTTTGTTAGGAGGTGTTCCAGCAACAACTACAACTTTATCATTTTTTTTATAGTTTTTATTGTTTTGAAGCCAAGAATCTGCAATTTTAAACATCTCATCAGTAGTTTCTAATCTAGTAATTTTAATCTGCTCAACACCCCAAAGAATATTCATTTGGTTATAAGTTTTATCAATACTTGTAAAAGTGAATATTGGAGCTTCAGGTCTGTAATTTGAAATAAGTAATGGAGTTCTGCCCGTTTCTGTAAATGCAATTATTGCTTTTGCATCTATTTCATTTGCAATCTGAACAGCTCCCTTCGCTATCGAAGTAGTTAATGTATCAATTACTGATTGCTCTTTAAACTTTATTGTTGAAGTATCATTCCTTGAATCCACCTCTTTACAAATATTTCCCATAACTTCTACTACAACTTCCGGATGTTTACCAATAGCAGTTTCTGCTGATAGCATGACACAATCTGTACCTTCTAATATTGCATTTGTTATGTCAGTCACTTCAGCGCGAGTAGGTCTATGTGAATCTTTCATAGATTGAAGCATTTCTGTAGCAGTAATGGTGATCTTGCCTTTTGCATTAGCTTCATCTAATATTTGCTTCTGTACAAATGGTATTTTTTCTAATGGAAGTTGAACACCTAAATCCCCTCTTGCTACCATAACTCCATCAGACTCATCAATTATTTCACCTAAATTTTTAACAGCAGATTTTAATTCGATTTTTGCAATGATTTTTATATTTTTGTTGATAATTTTTTTTACTTCCGTAATATCATTTGCATTCCTTACAAAGGAAACGGCAACAATATCTACATCTAATTCGTTTCCAAATTTAAGATCTTTGAGATCTTTTTCTGTTAAAGATGATACGGATAAACTAGAGTCAGGGAATGCGACTCCTTGATTAGACCTTAGTTCTCCTCCAACCTCAATCTGTGCGTTCATTGATGATCTTGTTTTTTTAACTACTCTTAAGGTAATTTGACCATCGTCAATAAGAATCCTCTCTCCAGAATTAATATCTTTATATAAATTTTTGTAGTTTATATATAATGAATTTTCATCTGAGGTTGAATCTTTATTTGTGATTTCGATATTATTTGATGCTTTTAAAATGGTTCCGTTTTTAGCTTCACCTGTTCTTATTTTTTGACCTTGTATGTCTTGCATTATTGCAACAGATTGATCGTGTTCTCTTGCCCACTTGACTATATTTGAGTGGTCTTCATTACTTCCATGTGAAAAATTTAATCTTAATACATCAGCACCCGAATTGATTAATTTATCAATACCATCTTTTGAATTAACACTTGGCCCTACGGTCGCAATTATTTTTGTTTTTCTTGTCATTGAAATATATAACTTAATAGCATGGTATTACGGAAATAAATATATGGATAAAAATTTTATAATAGGAATACCTGTAAGAGATTTTGAAAACCCTATGACTAGGCTCTCTAATACTTTAAACAAGGAAGAAAGAATTGAACTTTCAAAATCTATGTTTTTAAATATTGTAAATTCTTTTGACGATGAAAATGTTGATATTTATTGCATCACAAATAACTCTTCAGTTGTTGATTATTGTACCAAGAATAAGATTGAAACATTTAACGCAAAAAATAGTGGTTTAAATAATGAAATAAATGAATTTATTAATTTAACAAAAGATTATTCTGCTTGGACTATTGTTCATGCAGATCTTCCATATGTAAATAGACACTATGCAAAAGTTTGGATAGAGGAATGCTTATTAAACGAAATTATCATTAGTGAAAGTAAAGATTCAGGCACTCCAATAATAGGCGGAAACAAATTTATAAATGAATTTCAATATGGTGAAAAAAGTTTTATAAAACATATCGAATTATTCAATAAAAAAAATATAAACTATAAAAAAATTTTTAATAAAGAACTTTCTTTTGAGGTTGATGACATAAATGATTATAAAGATTTAATTAAAAATCAACCCAGATGGTTTAGGAAGAATAGTTTACTTAGCAGCCCCGACCGGATTTGAACCGGCGTTTCCGCCTTGAGAGGGCGGCGTCCTAGGCCTCTAGACGACGGGGCCAAAATGCTCGGGGAGAAGGATTTGAACCCTCAATAATGGGACCAGAACCCATTGCCTAGGCCTCTGGACGACGGGGCCGTATAAGTAATAAGAATATAGTAATTAAATTATTATTTGTTACAAATCTTCAATACTTTCAGCCAATCTTGCAATTGTTGTCTCTTTACCAAGAGCAAATATTGATTCGAACAATGGTGGACTTATTTTTGTTCCTGTAACGGCAACTCTTGTAATTTGGAATCCTATCTTTGGTTTAATACTTAGTTCCTCTAATTCAAATCTCATTATCTCCTCTATATTTTTAAGTTCAAAAGATTCAGTTGAAATAAACCTTTCCCTTATTTTTTTCATATATTTTTGTCCTTCTAAAGAGTTAACATTTTTCCAGTCATTTTGGTCTATTTCAAATGGTTCATCTAACAAAAATTTAATTTGCTCATTAATATCATTCAATGTTTCTATTCTTTCTTGAACAGGTTGTACAATTTTTTTCAATCTATCAAGTTCATCCTCAAATAATTCTCTCGAGATAGAATTTTCAATAGATTCTACAAATAATGTTTCAAAATCATCTTTTACAATTTCTCTAATATACTGTCCATTCATCCATAGAAGCTTTTTTGTATCAAAAATTGCTGGATTAGGCAGCACATCGTTTAAATCAAATTTTTCAATTGCTAAGTCTCTCTCAAATATTTCTAAATCATTTCCAGGAGACCAACCTAATAAACACATATAATTAAATAAGGCTGAAGCTAATATTCCTTTGTCTTTATAGGAAGATACCGAAGTATCACCGTGTCTCTTGCTTAATTTCTTTCCATCTGGCCCGAAAAGTAAAGAAAGATGACAAAATTCAGGCAATGGAGCATCAAGGGAATTCATTAATAATATATGCTTTGGGGTTGATGATAAAATATCTTCACCTCTTGCAATTAAAGTTATCCCATAATCAATGTCATCTACTGTAGAAGCTAAATGATATGTGGGAGACTTATCAGATCTTAAAAGAACAAAGTCCTCTATATCAGATAAATCAAACTTCATAGAGCCTCTAACTTTATCATGAAATTTGATTTCTCCTTTATCCTCGACTTTAAACCTTACAGCACCATCTTCTTCATAAGCTAATCCTTTTTCTAATAACTCTTCTGCAACTTGAGTATATCTTTCAAATCTATCTGATTGTCTATAGGTTCCCTCTTTACCTCCAACCTCAATACCTTCATCCCAATCTATGCCAAGCCATTTTAAATTATTAATAATATTTTCTTCATACTCTGGGAGACTTCTTTCTGTATCTGTATCGTCAATTCGGACTAAAAATTGACCATCATTAGACCTAGCGTATAACCAATTAAATAGAGCTGTTCTTGCATTTCCTATATGTAAGTTGCCAGTTGGAGATGGTGCAATTCTAAGCTTCATTATTTTATTTAATATTATTTACTAATGTACCTATAGTATCAATTTCAATTCTTATTTCATCTCCTGGTGAAACTTTACTTACACCCTCAGGTGTTCCTGTTAACAATACATCACCCGGCAATAGAGTCATTATTGAAGTAACAAACGTTAATATTTCTCCAATACTGAAAATCATATCTCGTGTATTACCATCTTGCTTTAATTCATTATTAACATAACATTTAATATTTAGTTCTGGATTTTTATCAAATTCAGTTTGTATTACAGGTCCTAGTGGACAAAATGTATCAAAGCTTTTTGCTCTAGTAAAATTTCCATTAAATGATCCATCTTGACCTTGTAATATTCTTTCTGATAAATCATTAGCATTAGTAAAACCAAGAACACTTTCCATCCAATTATCTTCATTAAGGTTTTTTGATAATTTTCCAATAACAATTGCTAATTCTGCTTCGTGATCTACATGCTTACCAAGTGTTGGATAAATTATTGATTCACCTGAGCCAATTACTGAAGTTGATGGTTTAATAAAAAAAACTGGATTCTCTGGTGCATGATAATCTAAAACTCCAAGCTCTTGTGCATGCTTTTGATAATTTTTTGCTACAGCAACAACCTTTGATGGTAATACAGGTGCTAGCATCTGTACTTCTCCCTTTTCATAAACTTCTTCTGTCTCTTCCCATACAACAAATGGAGAGCCTTCGTATCTAATTATCTTTTCATCAACAAGCTCACCATAAAAAATATCATTTTCATGTTTGACTCTTACTATTTTCATAACTATTAGATTATAGGAATTTAAACTGATTAACTAAGAAAATTAAATTTTTCTGTCAGATGAATCCCTTTTATTTTATCTTTACTGCATTCATCTAATACTTCTTTTGTTAATTCCCCATGGTTCTTATTTGATATTCTAAGTAAACCTAATATTAAATGTAAATCGCTTACTGTTGGAGCTCTTCCGAAGCTTGAGGAACGATAAATCATTAAATTAGTAACTATTGAGGTAATTAATTTTTTTCTTGGATGTTCTTCCCATATGTTTTCATATTTATTAACTATCTTTAAAGCAAACCCACTATCAGGTCCTGTATTACCAAAAACTTCTTCTGAGTTAGGATTAATGTTTTCAGCAGGTCTATTTGATAGCCTCCTAGGTACTGGCATAGGAAGATCAGCTTTTGTAGGAATCTTACTAGTATCTATATTTGGTTCTTGAGACATTAAACCAATGTTATATATGATTTAAAATTATCGTCCTCACCATTAACAATCTGTTGATATTTTTCAGTAATTTTTTTAGTTGTCTCACCCACATTGCCGTCACCAATATTATTTTTGTCTATGGAAACTACTCCCACTACTTCTGTTGCTGTACCTGTAAAAAAAATCTCATCTGCTGACATTAAATCATCTACACTCAAATCTTTTTCAGTGTTTTTTATGCTATTGCTTTCAGCTATCTCAATAACAGTTTTTCTAGTAATTCCACCTAGTGCTCCAGTTTCAATAGGAGGCGTGTACATTGAATTATCTTTAATAAGAAAAATATTTTGACCACTACCTTCTGCAACAGTTCCTTGGTCACTCAACATTATTGCATCGTCAAAACCATTCTTAACGGCATCAATTTTTGCTAATGTTGAATTCATATATCCACCAACACCTTTAGCGAAAGGTTTGAAACTTTTTGGACTTATTCTTTGCCATTCAGAAATGCAAACATTCACTCCAGAACTACCTGCTTCATCACCTAGATAAGCTCCCCAAAACCAAGCTGCTATAGCAACCCTAACTGGCACATTATTCGGTAATAAACCCATCTCCCCATCACCAAAAAAGACTAAGGGTCTAATGTATGCAGAAGATAAATTATTCTTTCTAACTATTTCAATAATTGCTTCAAATATTTCACTTTTACTGTATGGAATATCAAGATTATATGCTTCACATGAAGTAAAAAGTCTATCTACATGATCTTGTAATCTAAAAATTGCTGTGCCACTTTTTGTTTCTCTTGCTCTAATACCTTCGAAAACTCCTGTTCCATAATGTAAGGTATGTGACATAACACTAACTTGAGCGGAATCCCAATCAACAAATTCCCCATCAAGCCATATATATTTTGATTTTTCCATTATTAATTACAAATACTACACCTTTTATAAATTCAATCCAAAGAAAATACTATTATTCATTAGATGAAGACTTTTCTTGCATCAGGTTTTGGCATAGGACTCCTGTGGAAATCTTTATTTAAAGATAAAAAAGGTGGTGGTTCACTATCCTCATTTTTATTTGCCTTATTAATATATTATTTAAATTTAAATATTTTAAATTTGTTTATGATTTTCGTTTTATTAGTTATTCTCTACTTTTTAGTTGTTGACGATAAAATTGCTGAAGACGATCCAAGTTGGATTACTTTAGATGAAATTTGTGGAATGAGTTTAGTTACTTTAGCTTCACAATCTCAACTACTTCCATTAATAGCAGGGTTTATTATATTCAGAGCAAGCGATATATTAAAAAAACCAAATATTGTATCTGAAATGGAAAAATATCCTGGAAAAATTGGTGTACTATATGATGACTTAGCAGCTGGAATGATGGGATTAATTTCAGCTTTGATTATTAGTCAAGTTATCCTTATAACTCTTTAAGAAGTAATTCTTTTGCAATAGACGGATTTATATTACCACCAGAACTTTTTATAATTTGACCAACTAAAAATCCAATCAATTTTTCTTCACCATCTTTAATTCTTTCAACAACATCTTGATTATCAGAGATTACTTCTGTAACAATTTTAATAATTTCTTCTGAATCATTTTCTTGATATAGATTATTTTCTTCTGCAAACTTAATCGGATTAACATCACCATTAATTAAATTATTCAAAATTTCTTTTCCTGAAGTGAAAGAAATTTTACTTTCATTCACCATGCCTATTATTTGACTTAACTTTTCGGAATTGAACCAAGCTGGTGTAGATTCAAGGTTTAATTTTCTTAATTGTCCTTGCAACTCTCCAGTTATCCAATTAAATGTTGACTTTGAATCATCGATAATTTTATAGGTCTCCAAATACAAACTATAAATCCATGACTCAGACTTACTTAAGGTATTTGCTTCAGAAATACTAAGCCCAGTTTTAACAAGATTTTTTCTTTTTTCTTTTGGTAATGCTGGTATTTCATTTTCCACATCATTAACAAATTTTTCGCTAAGTATCATATTAGGTAAATCAGGATCAGAAAAATATCTATAATCTGCACTGCCTTCTTTAGATCTCATTGAAGTTGTAACTTCTTTATCCTCATCCCAATGCCTAGTTTCCTGAATTAATTTTTCTTTATTCTTAATCGATTTTGTTTGTCTTTTTATCTCGTAATCTATAGCTTTTTCCAAAGATCTAAGTGAATTCATATTTTTAATTTCTACCTTTACACCAAGCTCCTTGGCTCCTTCTTCAGCAACAGATATATTTGCATCAAATCTTAAATTACCTTTTTCCAATCTTCCTTCAGAAATGCCTAAATCTATTACAAGTTGCCTCAATTCCTCTATGTATGCAACTGCTTGTTTGGAAGAACGAATAACAGGTTTTGTAACTATTTCAATTAAAGGAACTCCTGATCGGTTAAAGTCAAGTAGCGTACTTGTTGCAGAATCAATTCTGCCAGACCCTTTATGTATACTTTTTCCAGTGTCTTCCTCCATGTGTACTCTCTCAATTTCAATTATCTCTGTTTCTTCATTGATAATTATTTCTAAGGAACCATCAGTACCTACTGGTAAATCAAATTGTGAAATTTGATAATTCTTCGGTAAATCAGGATAAAAATAGTTTTTCCTATGAAACATACCATTAGTAGTTATTGAACAACCTGTACTTAAAGCAAGCATAGTAATTGATTTAATAGCACTAGCATTAGGAACTGGTAATGCACCAGGAAGTCCCAAACAAGTTGGACATAAACTAACATTTGGGCTTTCAGTTTCAACAACTTTGCATCGACAAAACATTTTTGAATTAGTATTCAATTCAACATGTGTTTCCATTCCAATAGTTGCTACAAGATTCATTTGCTGTCCTCAAGCAAAGTAGGTTTTAAAGTAAAACCTACTAATTTTTCTATTTTCTCTGAAAAATCAAGTAAGGAATTATCTGTCTTTGCTGGACTCATTATTTGAACAGACAGAGGCATCCCTTCAGAAGATAGGCCTGTTGGAATACTAATAGCTGGAAGGCCAGCAAGGTTTGCTGGAATAGTACAGAGATCAGACATATACATTTCTAATGGATTTTCAGTTTTTTCACCAAATTTAAATGCTGGTGTTGGTGTTGTAGGAGAAATCAAATAATCTACATCTTGAAATTTATTTTCAAAATCTTTTGTAATTAATGATCTTGCTTTTAATGCTTGCCCATAATAAGCATCAAAATATCCTGCTGATAAAGCATAAGTCCCAAGTAAGATTCTTTTCTTTACTTCTTCCCCAAAACCTTCTGCCCTTGTATTTTCCATCATTTCATAACTTGTTTCTCCTGGTTCCCTCAAGCCAAATCTAACACCATCAAATCTAGATAAATTTGCTGAACATTCTGCTGGAGCAATTAAATAATAGATACTTAGTGCCATCTTTGTTAAGGGTAAAGAGACTTCTACAATTTCATTACCCTCAGCTTTTAATAGCTCTATAGTCTTTTCAACCTCTCTTTTGGAGTCCTCAGAAATTCCATCTTCCATTAGCTCCTTAATAACACCAACTTTTGCTGTTTTATCTTTAGGTATTTGAACACTTTTGTCTTCTATTGATGTTGCATCAAGAGGGTCATGTCCTTTGATAGCATTAAATACTAACTTTGCATCTGCAACATTATTAGTAATAGGCCCAATCTGATCAAGAGATGAGGCAAATGCTACCAAACCATACCTCGAAACTGATCCATATGTAGGTTTGAATCCAACTACGCCACAAAAAGAAGCTGGTTGCCTAATGGAACCACCTGTGTCGCTTCCAAGTGAAGCAATAGCTGATCCTACAGAAACAACTGCTGCGGAACCACCAGAAGAACCTCCGGGAACACAATCAGGATTCCATGGATTCTTTGTAGGTCCAAAAGCTGAATTTTCTGTAGATGAGCCCATAGCAAACTCGTCTAAGTTTGTTTTTCCAGTAAAAATTACACCACATTTTCTTAATTTATCAATAACTGTTGCGTCATAAGGAGAGACATAATTAGAAAGGATTTTTGAAGAACAAGTAGTTTCATGATTCTTTAAATTTATATTATCTTTTATAGCTATTGGAATACCATCTAATTTACTTAACTCCTCCCCTTTTAAATAACGCTCATCGGACAACTTCGAATTATTAATGGCTTCTTCTTGAAATATCTTTAAATGTGCATGAAGTATTGATTCAGATTGGGATGTTTTTTCAAAAACTTGTTCATAAACCTCAGACGGTTTAATTTCTTTCTTTTTAAAAAGTGTATTTATTTTTGAAATTGATAAATTATTTAAATTCATTTATTAATCCAATGATGGAGGAACAACAAACTGTCCATCTTCAGTTTGAGGAGAGTTACTCATTGCTTCTTCGTGGGATAAAAATTCACTTGAAACATCTTCTCTTAAAGTCAGTTCTTTTCTTAAAGGGTGTATACTGATTTCCTCATCTTCAAGATTCATCTTGCTTAATGCATCAACATGCTCAAGAATTATGTTTAAATCCTTACCTAACTTTTCTTTTTCTTTATCTGATAAATTAATTGCTGCAAGCTTAGCAACAGCTTCTATATCTATTTCATTTTTCATCGATAACTCTTCAAATATTCATTAAGTAGCTTATATGATTCTAATATTTGATTTTTATTAATAAATTCATTTACTGTGTGTGCAAGTAACGGATCACCAGGCCCATAATTCACTGCAGGAATATTAATATTTGTAAATCTAGCAATATCTGTCCATGCCTGTTTAGATGTTACTTTTGCATTAGTTGCTTTTATAAATTCTTGAACTAAATTTGATTTTGAATTCGGCATAGCACCATTTGCTACATCAACAATTGAAACTTCCCCAAAGGTTTTTAATTTTCCTTCTATTTCTTTAATTGCTTCTTCATTCGATAAAGTTGGTAAAAATCTAAAATTTATATTTAATGTTACCTCTGAAGGTATAACATTGTTTGCAATACCTCCATTTATCCTTGTAGCTGCAAGAGTTTGTTTGAAATCTAATCCTTCAATTAGGTGATCTTCTATCTCATTTTTTTTCAAGTATTCTAAAACTTCATTTAATTTAAATATTGGATTATCACCAATCCAAGGTCTCGCAGAATGAGAAGAAACTCCTTTAATTTTAAGTTCAGCATTAAGAGTCCCGAGACAACCTAATTGGCACTCTAAATTTGTTGGTTCCATTATTATTGCAAATTCAATATTGAAATCATTTTGGAGAATAGGCATTAACACCTCTAAACCATTTTGATTGATTGGGCCCTCTTCTGCTGTATAAAATACACCAATTTCATTACTACCATCATCTAGTAAGGCATTTAACATAACAGCTATACCTGCCTTCATATCAACAGAACCTCTACCAAATATATTGTCTGAATCTGTAGACCTGTTCTGTTCCTTGTCTATTGGTACGGTATCTAGATGGCCAACTAATGCAATTTTAGAATCTGTTTTTGAATGATAAGCAATCAAGCCTCCTTCATTTTTTATAATTTCACCAGTAAATTTGTTTTGAGTTAAATACTCTTCAATGAAATTGATAATTTCTTTTTCATCTCCTGTTACTGAACTAATATCAATTAAAGTTTCAGTCAATTCATTTAAATTCAAACGTCAACTCCAAATGTTCTTAATGCATCATTTAAAGATGTTTTTTGATTTGTTGATTCTTTTCTTTTTCCGATTATTAATGCGCAAGGTGTCTGGAATTCACCACTTGGGAAAGATTTAGGCCTAGTACCAGGAATTACAACTGAATTACTTGGAACTAATCCTTTGTATTCTTTTTCATTTTCACCAGTAACATCAATAATCGGTGTTGAGCCTGTAATAGTTACATTGGCTCCTATGACAGCACCTTTTTCAATCCTTACTCCTTCAACAATTATGGATCTTGAACCAATAAATGCTCCATCTTCAACTATTACAGGCATAGCTGAAGGAGGTTCTAAAACTCCCCCAATTCCTACACCTCCTGAAAGGTGTACGTCTTTTCCAATTTGAGCACATGATCCAACTGTTGCCCATGTATCTACCATTGTTCTAGAACCAACATAAGCTCCAATATTGACAAATCCTGGCATGATTACAACTCCAGGTTCACAAAATGCTCCATACCTTACTACTCCAGGTGGAACTACTCTCAAATTCAACTCTTCATAATTTTTTTTAGGCCCTATCTTATCAAGATACTCAAGCTCTCCAGATTCTATTTTTCTTAACTTTTTTACTACAAAATAATGCAAAATAGCTTGTTTAACCCATTCATTAACAGCCCAGCCATCTTCACGTTGTTCCGCGACTCTTATAACTCCAGTATCTAAAAGCTTTATTGTTTCCTCAATAGCTTCAACGTCTTGCTTTGAAGGCTTATTTATATCTAAGTTCTCAATCTGATCTTTAATTTTTTCAATATTCATATTGGTCTCTTTTTATTTATTAGATAATATTTTAATGTATGAAAAAGAACACATATAGATTAATTCTTCTTTCTTTAACGGCTTTGTTGTCCTTAACTATATATTTTGGCATCTCTTTTTATCAAAACAACAACGAAATAAAGGAATTACCAAGTGTTATCGAAAAACTCTCTCCACTACCAAATGACCAAGTACCTCAGCAAACTTCTGTTGAAATCGACCTGCCTGTAGGCTATGAATTAACACTCATAATAGATAATTATATAATTCCAAATTCTGAAATTCTTTATATTGAAGGAACAGGTGTATATGTTTGGAAACCAGGACCAAATAAAACTTATGAAGTATGGAATCCAGGTAAACATGAAATAAAAATTACGTGGAGTAGAGTAACTGGTTTACCAGATGTTGGAGAATTTACTTGGAGTTTCTTTACTTATTAATATAAGAAAGTGCCTCATCCTCATTCATAATTTTAATTTTTAATTTTTTTGCTTTTTCAAGTTTTGAACCAGGTTTTTCTCCAGCTATCAAAAAATTAGTATTCTTAGAAACTGATGTAGTTACTATACCGCCAGAATCTTCAATTAAATTTATTAAATCTTGACGAGAAAATTTATTTAAACTTCCAGTTATTACAAACGTTTCTCCATTTAATTTACCTGTAGAAGAAGAGGATTTTTTGTCTAATTTAAAACCATGCTTCTCTAAAGCTTTCAAAGTAGTTAAATTATCATTATCTGATTTCCATTCATTCAAAGAGTGAATAACGCTTTCTGAAATTCCATGAATTGCTTCAATATTTTTCCTACCTGCATTTAAAACTTCATTAATTGATCCAAAACTTTGAATTAGTTGTTTTGCTGTCCTCTTACCAACATGCCTTATGCCTAAAGCTGTTAAAAGCTTTACAGGATCGCTTTCAACTGATTTTTTTATGGCTTTTAACAAATTATTTGTTTTCTTTTCTTCCCATTGAGGAAGAGATATTAGTTCTTCGTACTTTAAGTCATAAATATCTTCTACATTGTTAATAAGATTGTTTTGAATTAATGTTTCAATTGTTTCTTTACCAAGACCATCAATTTCTAATCCAGATCTTGATCCGAAGAAAATCATTCCTTCTTTCTTTGCAAGATTGCACTTTGACTTTCCTTTACACCTTGGTACTTTTTCTTCATTTATAAATTCAATTTGATAATTACCACAAGGACACTTTAAAGGTAATTTCCATTTTTTTTGAGTTCCATCTCTTCTCTCAATTATTGAAGAGACTACCTCTGGAATCACATCACCAGCACGTCTTATTATTACATCATCGTTTATTCTTAAATCCTTTCTTTCAATCTCATCAGGATTATGGAGAGTTGCATAAGAAACTAATGCGCCGCCAACGTTTACAGGCTCTAATACAGCCACAGGGGTTATTGCTCCTGTGCGACCTGTTTGAAGTTTTATATCTATTAATTTAGTAGTTTGTTCTTCAGCTGGAAATTTATATGCAACAGCCCATCTCGGAGCTTTAGAAGTAAACCCAGTTTCATCTTGAGCTATTCCAGAGTTCAACTTTAAAACTGCACCATCAATTTGATAGCTAAATTTATCTCTCATCTTTTCAATTTTTTCTAATATGCCGCTTATTTCTCCTAAATTAGAGACGACATACGAAGTATTTACTTGAAATCCAAATTCTCCAAGATTCTTTAATTGATCTGAATAATCTTGAAATAATTCTTTACCTTCATGATTAATTAACTGATATGACAATAGTCTTAAGTCACGAGTTGCTGTTATATTGGAATCTTTTTGTCTTAATGAACCGGCAGCAGCATTTCTTGAATTAATAAATGTAGTTATATTTTCTTTTTCATTTAATTTATTCAATTCTTTAAAGCTATCAGTAGGCATATAGACTTCTCCTCTAACCTCTATTGTTCCAGTAACTTCTTTTTTTAATTTAAGAGGTATATTTTTTATTGTTTTTACATTATGTGTTACATCTTCACCAATAAAACCATCCCCTCTAGTAAGCCCCTGAGTAAACAAGCCATCTTGATAAATTAACGAAACAGCGAGACCATCGATTTTGGGCTCAATAGTAATTGGAAAAAGCTTCTCATCAGTAATCTTTTCAAGTCTTTCGAGCCATTTTTCTATATCATTAATATTTTCTGCATTATCAAGGCTATACATCCTTTGCTTGTGTTCAACTTGTTGAAATGCATTACTAGGTGTTCCAGTTACCCTTTGTGTGGGGGAATAAGGATAAATTAAATCAGGATTAGCCTCTTCTATTTTTTTTAATTCTTTATATAACTTGTCATATTCTGAATCAGTCATTGTCGGCTTATCTAAGACGTAATAGTCATATTCGGCTTTTGTTAGCTTATTAATAATTCCAATTACTTCACTTTTGTTCATAGTTTATGCATTTTGTAATATCTTTGAGGAGATTCTTCCCCCTCCTATGACTTTTGATCCTTGATAAAGTACACCAAACTGGCCTGGTGCAACTCCGTAGGTAGGTTCATCTAAATTAATTTCCAATTCCCCTTCTTTTACCAATTTCACTTTACATGGCAAATCATCTGAATTGTATCTAGTCTGAATGCTTAAACCAGTAGTTTCTAAAACGTCGACATAAGAAACATCCTCGATTAAAAAATCACTTACCAATAAATCTTCTTTTTTACCTACTTGAACTTGTTTAGATGAAACATTTATTTTGGTTACATATCTTGGCTCTCCCTGCCCTCCAGGAAGCCCTTTTCTTTGTCCCACTGTGAATTCATGTACCCCAGTATGACTCCCAATTATTTCACCTTCGTTATTAATAATGTCTCCAGATGAGGAGATATCAATTCGTTTATTTACAAAGTTTCTGTAATCTTTCTTTCCAACAAAACAAATATCTTGGCTGTCCTTTTTAAATGCTGTTCTTAATCCTAATTCAGCAGCAATTTGCCGAACTTCAGGTTTTGTAATTTTTCCTAAAGGAAAGTCAATAAATTTAAGTTTATCCTTAGTCAGCATGTGTAGAACATAAGACTGGTCTTTATTCAAATAATCAGCTTTATGTAATTCAAGCTCTCCTCCATTATTAACTATCTTTGCATAGTGTCCAGTAGCAACTTTTTCACAATTTAATTTCTTTGCTTGTTCTAAGAAATGATCAAACTTCACTGATCTATTACATTCAACACATGGATTTGGTGTTAATCCCTTTGCGTACATGTTTACAAAGTTGCCTACAACATCTTCAGAAAAAGATTTCGTATGATCTAATACGTAATAAGGAATATCTAGTTTTGCAGCAACTTTTCTAGCATCTTCACTATCAGACGCTGTACAGCATCCGGTTTCAGGCATTTCACCATTCGGTCCTTCCCAAAGCTTCATAGTCACACCTATGACTTCATGTCCCTCAGATTTTAATAAACCAGCAACAACAGATGAATCCACCCCTCCACTCATAGCAACTAAAATTTTCATGATAAATTTTCCAAAGAATTTAACACAATATTTGCTGCTTTTTTCCCATCACCAGAATCTGTTGACCAGCCAAAGCTAAATCTTAAGTGATTGTTAATATTGTCTTTACCTATTCCCATTGCTTCTAAAACGTGTGAAGGTTTCTGTGCACCACTTGCACATGCTGAACCTCTAGAAACTCCTAATCCGTTTAAATCTAAATCAACCATTAACACTTCAGAATTAATATTCTCAAATTGTATATTACTAATGTGTGCTAACCTTTCTTCTTCCTCACCAATTACTTTTACATTAAAATTATCTTTTATAATTGTTTCAAAAATCTCTTTTTCTTTTTTAATTATATTAATTTCAAGATCAAAATTTTCTTGTTGTTCTTTCAAAGCTGCAGCAAACGAAGCTACTCCCGCTACATTTACTGTCCCCGCTCTCCTTTCTAGTTCTTGTTTTCCACCATGGAATAAACTTGGTAATTTAAATTTATTATTTAAAAACATAGCGCCTACTCCTTTAGGTCCACCAATTTTGTGTGCTGATATTGCAGCACTCTGAATTCCAATTTTATGAAAATCAATTTTTTTAGAAACCACTGCTTGAACAACATCTGAATGGAATAAAGTTTCATTATTTTTTTCTAATGTTTTTTTTATTAAGTTATGAACAGGCTGAACTATACCAGTTTCATTATTTGCCAACATTACTGAAGCTACAATTGTACTTTCATCTATTTCAGATAGAAATTTTTCTGCATCTACAATTCCATTATCTAAACATTCAGCGAAAGTTACTTTATAATCGTTTAATTTTATCCACTCAGCTGATGCAAGAACAGCTTCATGTTCAATATTTGTTGTTACAAGGTTTGAATTTGGACTAATCCCTTTAATAAACAAAGATTTAATTATCCAATTATCTGCTTCTGTACCTCCGCTAGTAAATATTATTTCATTTGGAGCTGCTCCAAATACATTAGCTATTTGTTCTCTAGATTCTTCTAAAATATTTTTAGCTTTTCTTGAAAGATTGTGACCTCCAGAAGAATTTGCATAGCCTTCATTTTCAGCCTCAATAAAAGCTTTTAGTGCCACTTCCCTCATAGGTGTAGTAGCTGCATGATCTAAATATAGATAATCAGAATTTTTCATATTTGTTTATTCTAATGTTGAAGTAAGATTGTTTAACAAGCAATGAGTAAAACAATTAATGTCTATACAACAATTAATTCACCCTTAAAAATTGTTTGGAATGAAGTCTCTAAATTAGAGAATCATACAAACTGGATGCATGATGCTGTAAAAATCGACTTTTTATCAGAAAACAATAGAGGTTTAGGCGCAAAAATGAAAGTACTTACAAAGGTAGGCCCAATAAGACTATACGATTACATGACCGTTACAGAATGGGTAGAAGAGGAAAGTATCGGTGTTGATCATATAGGTATTGTTAAAGGAAAAGGAAGGTTTAAATTGGAAAAAATAGATGATAATAAAACCTTATTCATTTGGGAAGAAACACTTAAATTTCCAATTTATCTTGGTAGTATTGTTGGAGAATTTTTTGGTGCGCCTGTTTTAAAATTAATATGGAAGAGAAACCTAAAAAATTTAAAGGAGATTTTTTAATGAAGAAGCTAACAATATTGATGTTATCTTTTTTAATATTTATACAATGTAGTTCAAATAATAATAATGAAACTAGTGTGCCTGAGGAAACAACTACAGAGACTACAGCTAATTTTAATTTCCAAGGTCTTGGCAAGTCTTCAGAAGAATTTGTTTCAAACTGGAATCAATTGGTAAACACCATTTCTGAAGATGAAGAAACTATTCTCTATTTTTCTATGAATCCTGATAATGTTAAATGGTCTTCTGAAACAAAAGAAGTCTTATATTATAGTTTTGGAGATTCGGGAGATCCTGAAAATATAAGTAATGTTTTTGTTATAAACTTATTCATTACTGAAGATATTGTTACAAAGATTGAATTTTTTGCTCCCACTACCCAGGAAGAGGCCAATGCACAACAAACCAAACTCTTCTTCCTTTTAATCCTTAGTTTGTCAGACAATAGTTTAGATAAAGATGGTCGTGAGTCTATTTTGACTAATCTTGGATTATACGATGATTTAAGTGACCCTAAACAACTTGCTGGAAGCGTATCTAAAAATGGAGTCCAGTATATATTGGAACCTTTAGTTGAAAATGGTTTTTTGTTTGGTCTTTCTTTATATTCAAGCTTTACTGATAAAAGCGGCTCAAATTAAGTAGCAATTACCTCAACAACACCAGGAACTTTATCCATTAAAATTCTCTCAATTCCACTTTTTAATGTAGCTATAGAAAGAGGACAGCCTTGGCAAGCTCCCAACATCTCTATGTTTACGGTTCCTTCATTCACAGATGCTAGCTTTATATCTCCTCCATCAGCTTGAACAGCTGGTCTAATATACTCAATCGTCTCATTTAGTATTTCCATATCTATTTCATCACTACCATTCCTGTCCTTAATAGTTGGAAAATCGATATTGTTTTCACTGTTCATAATATTTAATTATATTCAATTTTTGATCCAAGTGTTCTTAAAGAAGATGCAATATCTTCATAACCCCGTTTTATATGTTCTAATCCAGTAATTTTAGACTCTCCTTCTGCCTGCAATCCAGCAATTACTAAACTGGCACCTGTTCTGATGTCAGTAGAATTTACTGGTGCACCTGATAGATGTTCTACGCCTTTAATCATTGCATGCTGCCATCCTGTTTGAACACTTGCACCCATTCTTTGAACTTCAGGAATCCATTGAAATCTTTGATCATATACATTTTCAGTAATAATGGATGTACCTTTAGCCTTTAATAAAAGAGAGCCGAATACTGGTTGTAAATCTGTTGCGACACCTGGAAATGGTAAGGTAGAGAGCTCTACGGCGTTCAAACTACCATTGTATGAAATCTCAATAGAATTTTCAGTTATATTTACTTCCGCACCAATTTCTTTAAATTTCTTTATTTCCATAGGAAGGTTTTTCGGATTTATCCCTTTTACAATACCTGAACCTTTAGTAGCAAGAAAAGCAGCTAAGAATGTACCGGCTGCAATTCTGTCCCCAACAACTTCATGGTTAGTTGGAGTTAATTTACTAACTCCCTCAATAACAATCTCACTAGTCCCTTCACCACTTATTTCAGCACCCATTTTCTTTAACATTTCAACAAGATCTACTATTTCAGGCTCTCTTGCAGCGTTCTCAATAACCGTTTTTCCTTCAGCCAAAACTGCTGCAAGCAATGTGTTCTCGGTAGCTCCAACTGAAGCGTAAGGTAAATTTATTTCTACTCCTTTTAAACCATCGGTCCTTCCTGTTAGGACACCATGATCTAAGGTAAAGTTTGCACCCATTTTCTCTAAAGCATCTAAATGCATTTGTACTGGTCTTGGACCTAATTCATCACCACCTGGGAAAGCAATTTTAGCTTCACCCTTTCGAGCAAGCAAAGGTCCTAGAATAATTATCGATGCTCTCATTTTTTGTACTAATTCATATGGCGCTTCTATACCAATATTTTCTGGAGAATTAATACTTAATGTATTATCTTTTAGTTCAGTCTTGATTCCCAAAACCTTTAAGACTTCCTGCATATAAATAACATCTGTTATGTTTGGAACATTTGTAAGGCTGTACTGACCTTCTGCAAGTATCGGTAATACCATTTCTTTTAAAACAGCATTTTTTGCACCTTTAATTTCAATTTCACCATTTAATTGGTGGTTGCCCTCAATTACTATATGTTTTTCCACTATCATTGATACTACCCAAAGATTTAAGTGTAACAATTATTTTATGACAGAAGAAGTAGATATTTATAAAGCTGAAAATCATCAAGAAGCAAGCTCATGCTTATCAAATTTAATAGCTAATGATATATCAAGTAATAAATCGGAGCCTTATTCAATTGGGCTTTCTGGAGGAAATACTCCTAAACTTGCATACTCTATGATGCTTAATGACATTAAAGATTTTTCTAATATAGCTTTGTGGACAATTGATGAAAGATGGTTGCCTATAACAGATGAAAACTCAAATCAAAAAATGATTAATTCAAGTTTTAAATCAACAAATGCAAATATATTAGAAATTCCGTTCTCTGATGAAGACCCTTTCAAAGATGCGGAAACTTACTCTAAATTGCTTGATGACAATATAAACAAATTTAATACAGGAATAATCGGCCTGGGAGATGATGGACATATCGCTTCATTATTCCCTGGAACAGCAGCTCTTAATGAAAAAACAAAGTTAATAGTAGCTAACGAAGTAAATATTGTTTCTAAATGGAGGATAACTGCTAGTTATAAGTTATTAAGTAAGATTTCTAAACTTTACTTATTGGCTACCGGAGAAAACAAAAGAGAAATATTGAAAAAAGCAATTAATGGTTCAGAATTGCCAATAAACAAATTATTCAAATTAAGAGAAAATACTGTAATTATTACTGATCAAGATATATAAATATTTAACCTATATAAAGTATGAATGAGTCGCCTTTGTGTCAGTTTGAACCACTAACACGAAATCCTTCTACCCTGTTGGATGGTGACTCATGTTATTCTTAAACTGGAATAGGAAATAGTGTTAGCTAAAAATTATTTTCAAATGCTTTTAACTTCTTCACTTTGGGGTTCTTCATTTTTATTAATGAAATTAGCATTAGTTGAACTAACTCCTTTCCATATATCTTTTTACAGAATATTTATTGGAATGGTATTTATAAATTTATTTTCTACAAAAATAGACAAACTAAGTAAAAAGGATCACGTGAATATTGCTTTGGTAGGTTTTCTTTGGATGTCATTGCCTTTTTATCTCTTTGCTGCTTCTGAGGAAACTATATCTTCAAGCCTTGCAGGATTAATTAATGGTTCAACGCCAATATTTATAAGCCTTGTTGGCGTGATGTTCTTTAATGAAAAGATATCAAGAATTCAAAAATATTATTTAGCTTTAGGCTTTGCAGGTATCTATTTCCTTACATTTGGTTTTGAGAAGATAAACATTAATCCTGAAATTGGCACCTTTTTAGCATTAATTGCTTCAATAAGCTACGGTTTTGCTGCAAATATAGTCCAACCTCTAATTAAAAAGATTGGAGCATTAAGTGTATTAAAAATTGCTTTAAGATATGGAACAGTATTTTCTTTGATTTTATTTTTATTTAGCACAAGGCTAATAATCCCATCTTTTAACGAATCTTTATTTCCTATATTGTTATTAGGAATTGGCAGTAGTGGAATAGCATTTCTTTCTTTCTATAAATTAATTGATGATGTTGGAACAATTATTGGTTCCATCACTGTTTATCTTGTCCCAATTTTTTCTATGATTTTTGGATATATATTTTTAAATGAGGAGACATCTTCTGTACAAATTATTGGTATTGGAATAATTATCTTCTCTGCTTACATGTTTTCAAATAGCGATTCATAATTCTTTGGCTGTACAAATATCGCTTCTGCAGTGGCTGCAATTTCTCCAGTATCTAAGTAAAGTTCAGCTTTATAAATAGACCCCTTAGTAGTCACTGAATCTCTCCAAGCTATTGATTTAACAAAACTAGTCGATGAATTAACAGGTCTAATATATTTTGATTTAAATTCCTTAGTAACAACCATTTCTCCAATTAAGAAACTAAGTGGACCCATTACACAATCCATCCATGAATCAATAATCCCACCTAAAGTAGTATCCATAGGATTAAAATACTTATCTTGAACTGGAAATTTACAAATAAGTTTTTCTTCTTTTTGGCTAAAATCTACAAACTCACCTTTTAGTTCCTTATATATATTAGGAACAGGCAAATCTCCCCATGTTCGATCTTTCATAATTAATTTATATTAGTAATAAAAAAAAATAAGCTACCTTGAAATAATCAAGGCAGCTTATACAGGGTAATGAGTAGTAACAATAAATTTACATCTGATGTATGACAGATTTATCTACCTTTTGGATGCCACACTGTTTTAGTTTCAATAAAGGGCAAAACTGAACTCAATCCTTCTTCACTAGGTAAATTAAACACCCTCTTAACTGAAGTAGATGCATTTTCATTAATTGTTTTAAGATTTTCTTTATTTAACTTACCATATAATGCAAGAGCATTGACCTCAACATGTCTACTTACATCATCAATAATTTTAGAAAAATCTCCTGCTAAGAAATTTAATGTACCTTCTGGTAAATCTGAATTATTCACATCCTCAGCTAGTTTCAATGAGATGACTGAATTATTTTCTGAAAAACTGATTACGGAGCATCCTACTGTCATTGCTGGTAGGAAAGAACGTATTGTTTTATCAATAGAAACATCGCTTGAATTTAGTGTAAAAACTACACCAATTGGTTCTTGGTGGGAAATATTAAAGTAATCTCCTGCAACTGGATTGAGATTACCAGTTACTTGTTCCCATTTATCTGCTAACCCGGCATACCAAACAACTGTGTCTATTGCATTATCTACATCTTTTGTAGCTGCAGCTTTTGTCAACCCATGTTCTTGAAGTAATTCAATATAACTTTCTTTATTTCCCTCAATCATTTCAGATAGCCTATAAAGTATCTGGGTTCTGTTATATTCGGTAAGCTTATTCCAACTTTCATAACCCTTTTTCGATGAGGTAACTGCATCTCTCAAATCTTTTTTTGATGTAAGTGGCAATTCATAATTTTGATTCTTTAACTCTACAGTAAATGTTTTTCCTGATTCAGACCTAACATAGCTACCGCCTACATAGTTCTTATAAGTTTTTTTTATTTCAGTCATGACTTAACCTTTAAATATGAAAGTAGACCATGCCTACCTCCTTCTCTTCCAAAACCTGATTCTTTATAGCCGCCAAATGGAGAGGATGGATCAAATTTATTAAAAGTGTTAGCCCAGACAACACCAGCATCTAAACGATCAGCTGTCCATAATATCTTTGAACCTTTATCTGTCCAAATACCTGCTGATAAACCATATTCAGTATTATTTGCAATTTCAACTGCTTCCTCGGGGGTCCTGAATGTTAGTGTTGTAAGTACAGGTCCAAAAATTTCCTCTCTTGCAATATTGTAAGAAGGTTGGACATTAGTAAATAGACTTGGTCTGTACCAGAAACCCTTAGTAGGTAATTCACACTCTATTTGAAATAATTGTCCTCCATCTTTTACACCTTCATTAACTAATGAAGTTATCTTTTGTAATTGTTCTTTCGAGTTAATTGCACCAATATCAGTATTTTTATCTAGCGGGTTTCCAACTCTTAATGTTTGCATCCTTTTTTCTAATTTATTAATGAATTCATCATGTATATCTTCTTGTAGTAATAATCTGCTTCCAGCACAACATACATGTCCTTGATTAAAGAAAATACCATTAACAACTCCCTCTACTGCTTGATCAATAGCCGCATCATTGTAGATAATATTTGCAGCTTTTCCACCTAACTCTAAAGTAAGACCTATATCTCTATCTGCAGTAGCGTTCTGTATGTATTTTCCTACTGATGTTGATCCAGTAAACGCTATTTTTGAAACACCTTCATGGTTAACTAAATGTGATCCAGTGCTTCCATCTCCAGTAACTAAATTAAAGACTCCTTTTGGAAGGCCAACTTCATCGCATAACTCAGCAAATAAAAGAGCGCTCAGAGGAGTTGTCTCAGCAGGTTTTAATACTACTGTATTTCCAGTTGCTAAAGCTGGAGCAACCTTCCAAGCAAGCATAAGTAAAGGGAAATTCCATGGAATTATTTGACCAACAACACCATAAGGTTTCATCTCTTTTGTCCCCCATGAAATATCTAATTTATCTGCCCAACCTGCAAAATAGAAAAAATTTGCTGCAACTTGAGGTAGGTCAAAATCTCTTGATTCCTTAATAGGTTTACCACCATCTAGACTTTCAAGTACAGCGAATTCTCTTGATCTTTCTTGTATTAGTCTTGCTAGTTTGTATAAGTATTTAGATCTTTCGCTAGGTTTAGTTTTTGACCAAACTTTAAAACCTTCTTTAGCTGAATTAACTGCTGCATCAACATCTTTTTCGTTTCCAATTGATATAGATGACAATACCTCTTCACTAGATGGTGAAACAGTTTTTAGATATTCTTTTGACTTAGGTGATGTAAAACCACCATCATAATAATGGCCGTATTTAGATTGGATAGAAACAATACTATCCGACTCAATTGATTCTGAATATTCCCAACTATTCATATTTAACCCCTTGGAAAATAATAACTTGATTGATAAGCATTAGTTTTAAGTTTTCTTATTTGTTTTAATACATCATCTAATAAGCTAGAAGCGCCAAACCTGAAATAATTAGCATTTAACCATTCTTCTCCTAGTTCTTCTTTAATAATAACTAAATATCTTATTGCGTCTTTTGAGTTTCTTATACCACCAGCAACTTTTATTCCTGCAGAAAATCCAGTTTTTAATTTAAATTCATAGACAGCCTTTGCCATAAGATAGCAAGCTTCTCTTGATGATCCATTTGGAATTTTACCAGTTGATGTTTTAATAAAATCTGATCCGGCTGCTAGTGCAAGCAAACTTGCTTTCTTTATATTGTCATAGGTTTTTAATTCTCCAACCTCAAGAATTGTTTTTAAATGTTTATCGCCACAAGCCTCTTTTAATGAAACTATTTCATCAAATACTTTTCGATAATCTCCTTCGAAAAAACTTTTTCTATTAATTACTATATCTATTTCATCAGCTCCCTCATCAATAGCAAATTTAGTATCAAGTAGTTTTGACTCTAAAGGAACTTGACCGCTTGGAAAATATGATGATACTGCAGCTACTTTTACATTAGTTCCTGTTGTAATTTCTTTTGCAGTTGAAACGAGTGATGGATATACACAAACAGCAGCAGCACTAGGAACCTCATCATCAGAAGGATCAGGCCTTACTGCTTTGGCTGTCATCTGTAAAACTTTTCCCTCTGTATCTTCCCCTTCTAAAGTTGTTAAGTCGCACATAGATACAATGTAATTTAAAGCTTGTAGTTTTGATTCTCTTTTAATACTTCTAGTAGCTAGAGAGGAAACTCTATCTTTAACTCCAACTTCATCAACCTTTACACCTTCAAGGATTTCAAGAGTAGAAGCCCATGTAAAAGGAGCAGATAAAGTTTGTTCTTTAATATTGCTCATAAATCAATGGTAAATGCAAAAAAGCTTTATTAACAGAAAATTTTTTTCTTACTTATCAACAAGAAAACCAGCCTAATTTATACATTTTGGTTGGGGGGACCTAAATAAATTTAGGCTGATTCCCTATTAATTAAATATAAAAATACAAGAAAAAAAAAGATAACAGAAGCTTATAAATGTTAAATGATTATTAACTAAATGTTTCATTATTGTTTCTTTAAAGTCTATTCTTATAGAAGCATGTCAAAAAATATTTTAGTTTCTGTAGCTTGGCCATATGCAAGTGGGTCTAGACATTTAGGTCATATAGGTGGTGCATACTTGCCTGCAGATATCTTTGCAAGATACCACCGCTTAATTGGTAATAATGTTCTTATGGTCTCAGGTAGTGATGCTCATGGGACACCAATTACAGTTCGTGCCGATGAAGAAAATGTAGAACCAATTGATATAGTTGAAAAATATCACAATGAGTTCTTAGGCTATTGGGATAAATTATCAATTTCTTGGGATAACTATACAACAACAATGACTGATAATCATAAAGAAGTCGTTCAAGATATATTTTTAAAATTATTAGAAAAAGAATACATATATAAAGAAAAAACCCTACAAGCTTATGACTCAAGTGAAGACAGATTCCTGCCTGATAGATATGTAGAGGGAACGTGTCCTAAATGTAGTTATGAATCAGCCCGTGGAGATCAATGTGATAGTTGTAGTTCAACTCTAGATCCTGAAGAATTAATAAATCCAAAAAGTAAAATATCTGGAAATAAAGCTGAATTCAAAGAAACAGAACATTTTTTTCTAAAATTAAGTGCTCTAGGCAAAGACCTGCTTCCGTGGTTAAAAACAAAAGAAGATTGGCGACCTCACGTAATTAATTGGGCTCAATCATTTGTAGAAGAAGGTTTACAAGATAGAGCAATAACTAGAGATTTAGATTGGGGAATTGATATTCCTGTTGATGATTTAGGAGAAGGAAAAAAGATTTATGTATGGTTTGAAGCAGTAATTGGATATCTCTCAGCTTCTATTGAGTGGGCATCAAAAGAAGAAGGTAGAAATTGGGAAGACTGGTGGAAAAACAAAGATGCTGAATCATATTATTTTATTGGTAAAGATAATGTCCCATTTCATTCAGTTATTTGGCCAGCTATTTTACTAGGGTATGGAGATTTAAATTTACCAACAAATGTCCCAGCAAATCAATACATATTAATCAAGGGTGAAAAAGCATCAGCTAGTAGAAGTGTTGGAAAGACTCTTTCAGAATATTTAGACGAATGGGAACCAGATGCAATTCGATATACCTTAGCATCAGTCCTTCCAGAGCAAGCCGATTCAGAACTAAGTGAAAGCGAAATGGTAAGAAGAAACAATGAGGAATTAGTAGCTACCTGGGGAAACTTAGTTCAAAGAGTATTTAAACAAATTGAAAATAATTTTGATGATATCTCTGAAGCTTCTAATGAATTAGATACAGATTCCGAATTATTAAAGGCAGGAGAAGAAACCTTCTCAACAGTTGGCAATTATATAGAGAAAATTGAACTAAAAAATGCTCTTCAAGAAGCCATGCGTTATGTTTCAAAAGTAAATATTTATCTTAATGAGACAGAGCCATGGAAAGTAATTAATGATGATAAAAAGAGAGCATCCAGAATTTTATATACTGCTTTAAGTGCGATAGACATTTGCTCCAATCTGCTTTATCCATTTATGCCTTCAACTAGTGAAAAAGTATCAACTGCTATGGAAAAAGATTCTCATAATAAATGGGCTAAGAATGACATAAAAATAGGTACCCAAGTAAAACCTATTGGGCACCTATTTAAAAAGTTTGATTAAGATTTAGAGTCTTTAAATACTTTATCTATCTCATCAATCATTGCAATTAATTCTTCACCAACTGCAGGGTCTTCCGTTTTTTTTGCTTCTCCTGCTTTCTTTGTAGCATTCCAAAACAAATCATGAAGATTTGGATATTTCTCTAAATGCTCTGGTTTAAAATAATCTGTCCATAAAACCCATAAATGATGCTTAACTTCTTCAGCTCTTTCCTCTTTAATGGTTACGCATCTTTGTTTAAAACTAGGATCATCTGATTCATGATATTTTTTAGATGCGTTGAGTACAGACTCAGCTTCAATTCTTGCTTGTGCTGGGTCGTATACGCCACAAGGTAAATCACAATGCGCATAAGCAACATAAGATGGTTTAAATAACTTCATAAATCTCCTTTAATTATCTATTATTAACTTTAGTAAAGAAATAATTATGATTAAAAGTATCTTTAGATTATTAAATTTTAAAACATTATTAATTTTGCTTTTGTATTTTATCTTTAAAAATGAAAATAAAAGCGTTAGAGCCTATGAAATAAAAGAAGAAAGCATGAAGCCTGCACTACTGCCTGAGGAATATGTCCTTTCTTTAAAAGTTAAAGAAACACCAAAAAGAGGTGATATTGTAGTATTTACAAACAAAGAAAAAAATATAGATGTAATAAAACGAGTAATTGGATTACCAAACGAAAGTGTTGCATCATCTGATGGCTCAATAATAATCAATTCAGAAAAGCTCGATGAACCTTGGGGACAAAGCTTAACTGATGATTTTGTAACAATAGAACTCGGTCCTGATGAAATATTTGTTTTAGGAGATCAAAGAAATATTTCAACAAGTGATTCTAGGACTTTAGGTCCAATTAAATATGAAGATTGTTGGAAACTTAGAGTAAGGTATTGGCCTTATCACAGATTTAAAACATATGAGTAGTCTCCTTTGTAGTTGGTGTAAGTCCGAAATGACTTATCTTCATGGCCATGGAGCATGTATTAATAATTCATGCGCAATGTTTGGATTAAACCAAGCTGAATGTTGTTCGGGTGAAAATATGGAAAATTGTATCGAAACAGAAAAAATCAAATCAAATTAAATGAAAAAACATTAAAATATAAATTATGGATAATAAAGAACCTTCACTTGAAAATAAAACAGTAGAGTCAATTCCTGCAGTTACTATTAGATTCGCGGGAGACTCTGGTGATGGTATGCAACTAGTAGGTACTAGATTTACAGATACATCTGCATTATTTGGAAATGACTTAGCAACTCTACCTTCATTCCCAGCAGAGATAAGAGCACCTCAGGGAACAATTGCTGGTGTTTCTTCATTTCAAGTTCAAATTGCTGACTTTGATATTTTAACTCCTGGTGATAATCCAGATGTATTAGTAGCAATGAACCCTGCAGCTCTAAAAGCTCACCTAGATGATTTAGCACCAAATGGAATGTTGATATTAAATGAAGATGCATTTGAAGAGAAAAATATTCAAAAAGCAGGTTACAAAGTTGATCCGAGAACCTCTGGTGAACTAGATTCCTATAGAGTTTTCGAAGTACCTATGGAGAAATTAACAAAAGAGGCTTTAGAAGATTCTGAAATTACTGGTAGAGCTGTTCTTAGGTCTAAAAATATGATTGCATTAGGTTTAATTTCTTGGGTTTTCAATAGACCTCTTGAAGATACAGAAAATTGGATTAATGATAAATTCAAGAAACTTCCTGAAGTAGCAGATGCAAATATCAAAGCATTAAAGGTCGGTTATAACTTTGGTATAACTGTAGAAGCATTTCACCATACATATGTTGTTGATAAAGCAAAACTTCCAGAAGGAGAATATACAAATATCAATGGAAATATTGGACTCAGTTGGGGTTTAATAGCAGGAGCAAGACAAGCTGGGCTTGAATTATTTTATGCCAGCTACCCTATTACTCCAGCATCAGATATTTTGCATGAACTTTCTAAACATAAAAATTTTGATACAATTACTTTCCAAGCTGAAGATGAGATAGCAGCTGCAGCTTCTGCTGTAGGCGCTTCTTTCACAGGCAAATTAGCAGTTACTGGTACTAGTGGTCCAGGTCTAGCTCTGAAAAGTGAGACTATCTCACTAGCTGTTTCTACAGAGTTGCCTTTAGTTGTTGTTAATGTTCAAAGAGGCGGGCCTTCAACAGGTCTTCCAACAAAGCCAGAACAATCAGATTTAATGTTTGCTTTATATGGAAGACATGGAGAATCTCCTTTACCTGTTCTAGCTATTAGATCTCCTTCTCATGCATTTACTACTGCAATTGAAGCAGCAAGAGTTGCTTTAAAATATATGACCCCAGTTATCCTACTTTCTGATAATTATATCGCTACAGGTTCTGAACCTTGGAAACTGCCAGCAATTGGAGATTTGCCAAAAATTGATACAAATCTTACAACAACAATTAACACTGAAGAGGGATTCCTTCCTTATCATAGAAATGTCGAAACTTTTGCGAGACCATGGGCTGTTCCTGGAACACCTGGGCTAGAACATAGAATTGGTGGTCTTGAAAAAGAAGAAGGAACTGGAAATGTATCTTACGAATCAGCTAATCATCAATATATGACAGATATGAGGGCTTGGAAAATAGCAAATATAGCTAACGATATCGAACCTTTAGAGGTTACAGGAGATGAAAAGGCTGATGTTCTTGTACTTGGTTGGGGTTCAACTTATGGAAGTATTACTCAGGCAGTCAATAGATTGAATGAAAAGGGAATAAAAGTAGCAAGTGCTCATTTAACTTTCCTAAATCCATTTCCTGATAATACTGGTGATGTACTCTCCAACTATAAGAAAGTCATCATCCCTGAATTAAATACAGGCCAATTAATAAAACTTGTTAGAGAGAGATACTTAATAGATGCCGTAGGAATAAATAAAGTTAATGCCGAACCATTTACTGCTCAAGAATTATATGATGGGATTGAGGAAAAAATAAATGAGTAAAGTACCCGTAAATTATAAAAGAAAAGATTTTCAGAGCGACCAAGAAGTTAAATGGTGCCCAGGTTGTGGTGATTATACACTTCTAGCTTCTGTACAAAGTTTTATGGCTGAAATGGGAATAAGTAAAGAAAAGATTGTTTTTGTTTCAGGTATTGGATGTGCTGCTAGGTTCCCATATTACATGAATACATATGGACTTCACTCAATTCACGGTAGAGCTCCAGCAGTTGCAACTGGTGTTTCAGTCTCTAATCCTGAACTCTCTGTTTGGATTGTTTCTGGTGATGGTGATGCTCTTTCAATTGGTGGTAATCATCTAATCCATGCTTTGAGAAAAAATGTTAATCTAAAAATCTTAATGTTTAATAACCAGATTTATGGTTTAACAAAAGGTCAATACTCTCCAACAAGTGAAGAAGGGAAGAAAACAAAATCTTCACCATTTGGCTCAGTTGAGATGCCATTTAATCCAATGAGTGTAGCTTTAGGAGCTGAAGCAAGCTTCGTAGCTCGATCAATAGACATGGATAGAGATCTTACAGCTGATGTTTTAGAGGCAGCTTCAAAGCATAAAGGTTCAGCATTTATAGAGATTTATCAAAACTGTAACGTATTTAATGATCATGCTTTTGAGCAACTTACCTCAAAAGAAGGTCGTGTTGCAAACAGGATTAATTTAGTTCATGGTGAAAAGGTTATCTTTGGAGCAGAAGATGAACTTGCCGTAACTATAGAAGATGGTGAAGCCAAAATAGTTAAAAGAGCTGATATTGATGATTCTCAGATTTATGTACATGACACAACTAAAAAGAATCCTTCAGTCGCATTTTCATTATCTAGACTATCTCATGG
>LULT01000001.1_pt1 | contig 142143 bp, 152 predicted proteins | sample 728141 | NCBI WGS metagenome assembly LULT01 (sample SAMN03860282, study PRJNA289734) | marine metagenome | biome: seawater column; feature: ocean; material: water; isolation source: Red Sea water column Station 108 - depth 100m | place: Saudi Arabia: Red Sea | collected 2011-10-15 | depth 100 m | reverse complement strand
GATGATTTTGAAGAATTATGCAATAAAATAAATCCTGATTATGTGGTTAATTGTATAGGAGCTATTAAACCAACAATTAGTGATGACAATAAGTCAATAACTAATGCAATCAAAACAAATTCTTTGTTTCCTTTAGATATAACAAACGTAAGCTTAAAAAAAGGTTTTACTTATTTTCAAATTGGAACAGATTGTGTGTTCTCTGGTAAAACTGGAAAATATGATGAAACAAATTTTACCGATGCAGACGATGTATACGGTATGTCAAAAGTTGTTGGTGAGGTAAAAGCATCAAATAAAATTATCACCCGAGCAAGTATTATTGGACCTGAACAAGGTGAGGGTAAATCACTATTAAATTGGTTTCTAAATACAAAAGACGATGCTGTGAATGGTTTTAAGAATCATCATTGGAACGGAATTACAACTCTAAATTATGCAAAAATAGTTTGTGGAATGATTGAAGAAAATTATAAAGATATTCAACTCCATCATTTAATTCCTCAAGATATTGTAAATAAATATGAACTTTTGAAATTATTTTCAAAATATTTTGATAAAGAAATATTAATTAATTCTGTTGAAGCTGATGTAGAAATTGATAGAACACTAGAAACTAATAATCCCGAAATAAATGAATTAATATGGAAATTAGGAGGATATAGTTCAGTTCAATCAATCCAGCAGAATATAGAAGAACTTTCTCTTTTTGAAGGTACAAATAAAATTTTGGAGTCAGCATGAAAGACTTAGGAGTCATACTAGGAATTAGACCAGATGTAATTCGTGCCAGTAAGATTTTAAATCTATTATCTGAAAGCTCTGATATAACTTATGATTTTATTTGGTCAGGACAGCATTATTCAGAGAACATGAAAGATGTTTTCTTTAGCCAATTAAATCTACCAAAACCTGATTATGAGTTTCAAATTGATACAACTAATGATTCGACTATTGTTTCTTCCATAATTAAAAATACATATGAGCATCTAGAAAAAAACAAATATAAAGCAGTCGTATTTTTAGGTGACACTAATACAGTCATGGGTTGTATAGGCGTTATTCAACATAATATTCCTGTTGTACACATTGAGGGATGCATGAGATCATATGACTGGAGGATGCCTGAAGAGAAATACAGAACAACAATAGACCATCTTTCAGATAGAATTTATGCATATTTAGATTCCTACAAAAACCAAGGTTTAAATGAAGGTATTTCTGAAAATGTAATAAAAGTTACTGGCAATCCAATTGTTGACATAATAAATGAAAATCATAACTTATTTGATACAGGTGGAGAGTATCTAGATAATAAAATATTAGATTTTATTAATAGTGACAACTTTACATTAACAACTAGTCATAGAAGGGAAAATATATTAGATAAGAAGAGCCTCACTAATATAGTCAATCTTCTTAATCAGTCAGAAAGTAAAATTGTTTTTCCTATGGGTTATAAAACTCAGGAGCAGTTGAAAGAGTTTAATTTAGATTTGAAATCTAATATTTTAGTTACTGATCCAATTGGTTATTTAGAATTTATGTATTTGATGAAAAATTCTGATTATGTCATTAGTGATTCAGGCACTGTTGTTGAAGAGGCTTGCATTATTGGTAAACCATCTATACAAATGAGACACTCTACTGAAAGACCTGAAGTTTATGATGTTAGTTCTTCAATAAAGTTTGATCCCAGTGAAGACATTAATGATTTTGAAATTTATATAAATAAAGTAAATAAATTAATTTCAAATAAGTGGGAGCAACCATTTGGTGATGGTAAGTCTTCAGAAAAAATTGTAAATGATTTGGTTGAACTTTCAAAGTCAGATACTTTTTTTAAACATCATCGAAATGATTATTCATATGATGTAAGTAATGCATTTAAAGAATGACAAAAATATTATTTCATTCTCTTACAATACCTCCTGATAAAGTCTCGACTGGGATGCTTGTTGCTGAAATAGCAAGTGGTTTTAAAGACAGGGGAGTTGATGTTGAAATTTTAGCTAGTACTCCACAATATAATTTTGATTCGAATATTAATAATAAAGTAGAATTCAAAAGAATTTCAAGAATTTTATCTGAATCTAGTTATAAAGACGTAAGAGTTATTCATATTAACTCTAAAAAGAGAAGTTACTCTGACTCTAAAAGAATCTTGCAGTGGTTTAGATTTCATTATCATTCAATAAAATATCTATTTAAAAATAGAAGCGAATATTCTCATATTTTTCTCTTTAGTTACCCACCAACTATGAACTTAGTTGGAATATTTATCTCAAAATTTTTAAAGATTAAACTAATTTATTCCTATTGGGAGCTTTATCCAGAAATTGCTGAACAAATTGATAGAGTAAAAAATAAACTTTTATTAAGTTTGTTTAAATCTATTGATACTTATGCATTGAATAATGCTGATTTAGTTGTTCTTAATTCTAAAGAGTTAGAAGAATATATGAAAAATGAACGTTTAGTAGAAAATAATTTAACAACTATAAATCATTTTTCACCATTTCCATATTTAAAAGAGCTACCTAGGAAAAGTCTAAAATCTATTTTTTATGCCGGAAATATAGGTAAACCTCAAAATATTCCATTTTTCATAGATTATTTTAATAAGTCACTAAGTAGTGAGTGGACTTTAAATGTATATGGTTCTGGTGAAGAATATGAGCATGTTAAATCTCTTGAAAATGAAAAAGTTCTAGTGAATGAATATATAGATAGAAGTAAATTAATAGAATTAACTGCTGACATTCCTTTTGCATTAGTCTCTTTAGATCCAAATTTAACTATTGAAGGCTTTCCCGGAAAGACTTTTGATTATCTTTCGATGAATAAGATAATTTTATGTTTTGCAAATGATAATTCTGCAGTTGCAAGGTTTATTGAAGAAAATGAAGTAGGCATTAATATTGATCCAGAAAATTTGCAGAATTTAGATTATGTTATTAAAAAATTAAATTCACCTGAGTTTATAGAAAAGTCACTTAATAATGTAATAAATTTGAATAAGAATGAGATAAATAAAGAGAAAGTGATAGATGAATATCTATCTTTGATCTAATTCGCACCTTTTCTACTAATAACGGACATTATTGTTTGTAAAATTATTTTCATATCTAAGATTAAATTATATTTATTTACATATTCTAAATCCCAATAAAGTCTTTCTTGAAGACTTAAATCTAATCTTCCTTGAGTTTGTGCTAATCCAGTTATTCCAGGTTTAACGGAGTGTCTTTCTTTTTGATATTCACCAAGTAAGCTTGCCTCATATTTAACTAACGGCCTTGGCCCAACTATTGACATTTGTCCTAATAAAACATTAAATAAATTTGGCAATTCATCTAGTGATGTTTTTCTTAATACTTTACCAATTTTTGTAATCCTATCATCGTTTTCAATTCTTATTGGATTACCGGGTTTTAATGATGGCTCAACACTTTGCTCTTTCGACAAGCTTTCATAATGTTTTTGGTGTAGATTTTCATCTGATCCATGATCCATTGTTCTAAATTTATATAAAATAAATACTTTTCCATTTTTTCCAACACGCTCTTGTTTGTATATTGATGGCCTTCCATCTATAAATAAAATACATATATAAATAACAGGAAAAATAATAAGCAATAAAGGTATAACTAAAACTGCAATTGTAATGTCAAATATATTTTTCATACATTATTTACTCTAAACTATTCAAATTAATGTACTTGAATAAAAAATATAACATTAGAGTTAGATAAATGTGTGGAATAGGTGGAATTATTAACATTAATAATTCCAAAATTGACCCAAATATTATTGAAAATATTAAAGATTCCTTAGAACATAGAGGACCAGATAACTCATCCATAAAATACATAAATGAATCAAATTGTTTTGTGCACACAAGGCTTTCAATAATTGATTTAAATGATAGATCAAATCAACCTTTTCAAAATGAAGACAAAAGATATACTCTCGTTTTCAATGGTGAAATATACAACTATAAAGAAATTAGAAAAGAGCTAGAAGACTTAGGTGTTGGATTTACCACAGAAGGAGATACAGAGGTTCTATTAAAGGGCTTTATTGAATATGGACCGAATGTTTTAGAGAAACTTAGAGGCCAGTTTGCTTTTGCTATATATGATTCAACTGAAGAGAGCCTTTTTTTAGCTAGAGATAGAATAGGAATTAAACCTTTATATTTATCAAATAATGAAAATTGGTTTATTTTCGGATCAGAAATTAAAGCAATTGAAAAATCAGGTGTTGTTCCATTTAGTGAAGATGTTGAATCGTATATTTCTTACTTGAGACATCTTTGTGTTCCAGGCAATCGAACAGGCAATAAGAATATATTAAAACTTGAACCAGGTGAATATGCCACCTTTTCATTAAAAGAAGGACTTATTAGAAATAAATATTGGGACCCTTTTAGTTTTGAGATTAATAATGATATTCATGAAGATGAAGCTATAGATGAGGTTGAACGGTTATTAAAAGAATCAATTGAGTATAGGAAAGTTAGTGATGTTGAAGTAGGTTTGTTTTTATCAGGAGGTGTAGATTCTTCATTAATAGGAAAGCTGATGAAAGAGAATGAAAAGTCTGGCCTTAAAGGTTTTAATATTGATTATGAAGATCATTTTGAGGGATATAAAGGTGAAGTTCAGGAGGCTAAGTATGCTTCTTCCTTTTTAAATATTGAGCTTATAGAAGATAAAATTAAATATTCAGATTTTCAAGATATATTAAATAATTATTCGTTTTACCAGGATGATTTAATTGGTGATGAGGTTGGCATACCTTTATATTTCCTTGGTAAAAATGCGAGGTCTAATGGCATAAAAGTAGTACAAGTTGGGGAGGGGGCCGATGAGCTGTTTTATGGATATGAACACTGGTTAAGATATATTAAATTAAACAAATACATAAAACCTTTAACTCGATCTCGCTCAGACTTTTTAAATTTCTCTAACCATCGTATGAATTTAGCTTCAAATATTTTGTTTAATAGAACTTCATTTAGTGGAGGTGCCATAGGGTTTAATTTAGTTGAAATTAATAAACTAATAAATGGAGGCATTCCATCAGATTCTGAACTGATAAATCTTGTAGATAATAAATGGGATAGTTATTTTGCATCTAAAGATTCAACTCTTACAAAATGGATGACATTAATTGACTTAAATGTTCGCTTACCAGAATTACTTTTAATGAGAATGGATAAACTTGTTATGCAGTCAGCTGTTGAGGCTCGTGTCCCATTTTTAGATCATAAACTTGTAGAATATGTTTTAACTATTCCTGAAAATATACTTTTTAATAAATCAACAACTAAGCCTTTACTAAAAAAAATTGCTGATAATCATCTACCAAATGAAATAGTCAATAGGAAAAAACAAGGGTTCAGGGCTCCAGTTGGTGAATGGATAAAAAAAGATCAAGATTATTTTTATGAATCAATAAAAGAATTTAATTCTCTAGTAGATTTATTTAATAAGAAAGAATTAGATAAAGTACTACAGGGAAATGATTACCAAAGAAAGTGGTATTTACTAAATCTTTCAAATTGGCATTTAACTAGGGTTGCGAATTGATAAGAAATTGGAAAGAAAATACTGTTTATATTTCTTTAATGCAAATTACCCTATTAGTCGTTAATTTTTTTCTCATAACAATAATAAGTAGAGAGTACGGAGCAGCAATATATGGTGAGTATGCATCCTCAAAAAGTTTATCAGTTCTAATTGGTACAGCATCTGTGTTGTCTTTAGCTTTAGTCACTACAAAAGTTAGAGCTCAAAATTTAGATTATTCAAAATCAGTATTTTCCAATTCATATTTCTTAGTACTTCGTAATTTAATATTTTCATTAGTTTTACTTTTTCCAATTTCATATCTATTAGGAAGAAACTATTTGTGGACATCAATATTTTTAGTTGGCTATATCTTTAATGAAATGATTCATATTGCTTTAGCTTATTATCAAGCTAAAGGGAACTTTGTAATAAGTTCAAAACAAATACTAATTCGTACATTATTTTATGGAATAGGTGCATGGTTTATTGTATTTAATGGCTTTTCAATACTATGGGTAATTATTTTTCAAACCTTAATATTCTTTATCTTTTTTCTAGTTGCACATTTTTATATACCTAAAACTGAATTAAATTATGATTCAGAAAATAATAAAGAGACTAGATCTGAGTTGACTAAATCAGGAAAGAAAATGGTAACAACAACATTTTCAGCTGTTCTTATATCCGAACTTGACATTGTTTTACTAGGTTTGTTTTATTCTGGACCTGTGTTGGGTGTTCTAGCATTATCAAGAAGATTACTGGAAGCTCTTTTTCAATTTGTTGGAGCAAGTTTAGACATGATATTTCCCCAGCTTTCAAAAGCAAAAAACAAAAATGAGGTCTCAGAATTAAGAGTAAGGCTTAGAAAAGTATTTATTTTTTCTTTCTCAATTCCTATTTTGTTTTATTTATTTAAAGATGTTGCACAAGGTATTTTTACTAACATTTTAGGCAATGAATTTAATGAACTTGCAAATATAACCTCATCCATTTTATTCTGCTTACCGCTAATGATTTGGTCTAGAATTAATATAATTTATTCAAGAGCTTTAAATTTTGAATTAAATATAACTAAAACTATTTCAATTGGTGCAATATTTTCATACTTGATTTACTTCTTAATGCATGAAATAGGTTACAACCCAGCTGTTCTTTCAATTATTTTCTCTCAGGTTTTGATTGCTATTTTGACTACATATAGTTTTAAGAAATCGTATGCTTAATAAGTTAATTTCCCCTCTTAGAAGAATTAAATTTAATTTAATTCATCTTTTTGGTTCAGATGTCAATATTCCTTCTGAATTTAAATTATTTCAAAGAAAAGAAACTAACTATGAAAGTTTTATTAATCAACATTTAAATTACTTATCTAAAAAAACTGTTGATTTATATGATGACTTAAAGATTTTCGGTAAAGACTTAAAAGAATATGAATTATCAAAAGATATTTTTAGTGACTTTGATTTTTCTAATAAAAAATTAAAACCTGCTTTTTTCAATGTTGCAGATGTAAAAGTTCCATATGAAGCTTCCAGACTTCAGTATTTACAAAAGACTAATTCTGGAAATATAGATGTTAACAAGTTTCCCTTGATTTATTGGAATAGTCCAATGGACGTTGCAATAAGAAATATTAATTTAATTTTTCATTTATTAGCTATTGAAAATGATTATGCAGGCACAAAAATATTAGGAAATAATAAAGACTTAATTACTACATATATAAGCCAACATTATGAATTTATAAATAATAATTTAGAAAATAGTGGTGACGTCATAGGGAATCATTATTTAATTGAACTTACATCTCTTTTGCTTACTATTGCAACTTTTTCTTTTGATGGAGTTAAAGAAGAATATATATTTTTTCATGACGAATTAAGTAAAGAGCTTGATAGACAGTTTTACGAAGATGGAACAAATTTTGAAGGTTCTACTCACTATTCTGCATTTGTTGTGGAAGCATTAATACTATGTAAGCTTGCTGTTGAAGAAATTGATAAAAATTCTATTTTGTTAGATCGAATAGAAGAGATTATTAAATCCAATAAATTTTTTCTATCATCATTAGTTAACAAAGGGGAATTATCACAAATAGGAGATAACGACTCAGGAAGAATATTTTATCATGCTTTTAATGAAAAAAAGCCATTAAAAATGGATTGGCTTTTTGATTTAATAGATTCTCTTTATCCAGAGTCAAGTGAATATAGAAAAATTCAAGATAAATTTAATAATGAAATAAATAATGAAGCTCCAACATTAAATAAATATAAAAAAGTTTTACACAAGCCTATAAAAGTTTTCTCATCAGATTATAAAGCTTATAGCTTTAAAGATTTTGGTATTTTTGTATGGAGAAATGAGGATCAGTACTTTAGTGTAAGGTGTGGTCCAATAGGTCAGAATGGTGTTGGAGGACATTCTCATTACGATCAGTTAGCTATAGAGTGTTTTACTAATGATAAGTGGATAGCAAGAGATCCTGGAACCGGAACTTATACAGATAATATAGAAATTCGGAATAAATATAGATCTCTGGAATATCATTGGGGGCCAAAAGCTGAAATTAAATTTCCAAAAGAAGATGAGTTTGATTGTTTTCGTTTAAATTATATGAGTGATGGGGAAGTATTGCTTTTCGATAAAAACAATTTCCTAGGGTATGCAGAATTTAATGGAAAAAGGATTTATAGAAAAATTTATATAAATGATGGAATCGTAACGATTGAAGATTACTCAGAAGATGTTGACTTGGAGGAATATACTACTTGGGGTGAGGAAAAAGAAGGTATTAAAGTTAAATTTTCAGAAGGGTACAAAAGATTAAGTTGAAGTTAAAGAATATGAATCCAATATTCTATTTATTTGTTTTAGGAATTTTCCTAGAAGGATTAGATGCTTTTTCAATTTATTCAATACCAGTTCCCTGGATAGGTGCAGTTTTAATAATTGGTCTATATATTGTAAATTATTATTTTGGTTCTGATTTTGAATTCGATGAACTTCCTTCGTTAAGGATTTGGCTGTTTTATTTAACGATTGTTACTTTAGTAAGGGCTTTTTCATTTAATAGATCATTACCTGAATACGCAACTACTACTTTCTTTGAATATATTTCATTACGATTAGTTAAACTCCTAACATTTATTACTGCAATTTGGCTCATACATTTATTTAGCAAGTATTTCGATAAAGATAAAATTATTAAATATATAGCTTATGCAGGTCTTGCAATCTCTATTTTTTCTCTTTATTCGTATTTTTCTTATATATTCGAATTACCTGATTTTACAAGGACAAGAGCTGGTTCTGGAGGGTGGACACAACCAATAAAAAGAGCTTGTTCAGTATTAAGAAATTATGGTACTTTTAGAGAGCCAAGCTTTCTTGCAGCTTGGTCTGCACCTTTAATTCCATTATTTTTTTATTTGGCTAAAAAAAGAAGATTTTGGTATCTACTTTCATTAATTCCGATAATTTCAATTGTTTTAACTAGAAGCTTGACAGGAGTTATAAGTCTTCTAGCAACATTTACAATTATCTCATTAATTTGGATTGTAAAAAAGAAATCATTAAATTTAAGTTTGTTGATTCCAATAGTATTTATTTTGTTAGCAAGTATTTTTAGTAACAATATTGCTTATAAATTTCCAGCTTTAGACCCCTCCATGTGCCCTCCAGAATCACCTGATAAATGTAATTGTTCTATTTATGAAGATAAATTAGATGAAGCAAAAAATTCGGAAAGTGTTACTAAGAGTATATTTGGTAGGTTAACACGTATTACTTCTGGCGGATTAGGCGCATTTGAAAATATAGGATTTTTAAGAGAGTACTTATCTTCCCAGAATATAAAAATATTAGGGGATGGTTTAGGTGCTTCAAATATTAATTATTCTTATGAGTTTGATGAAATATCAAAACTTGAAAAAGAAGGTCAGATAATTTATAGAAATCCTGGTCAAATTGTATCATTTAATAACTTGTATGCTAATTTGTATTTATCATCAGGTTTAGTCGGTCTTATTTGGTTTTTGAAGATTCTTTTCGACATAACCGTTAAATTAATTAAAAGGTTTAATGATTTAGATATATATTTATTTGCTCAATTTTTTATAATTTTATTAATTTATTTTTTCCAAGCAGAAGAATTAAATTTGGCTTTAGCTTTATCTATAGGCTTAATTACTATAAATGAAACTCATGAATAAAACAAAAAAGATACTAATTGTCACTCATCAATACACGCCTCATTTGAGTCCTAGAACAACAAGGTGGGAGTCTATAGTTAATGAATTACTAAGTTTAGGGCACGAAGTGAAGATCGTTACAGGAACGCAACAAAATGATTTGAACCAAGATAACAATATTATTTATGTAGGGAATAAAAGTTCAAATAATTTAGTTAATAATTTAAGAGATAAATCAAATAATCTAGTAGATACTTCTAAATTGAAAAAAATTTACTATAGATCTCTTAAAAGAATTTACAGATTTATAGTAAAAACCTTTTCCTGGCCTGACTATTCGATGTTCTGGCTTTTATCAATAATTAAAAACAAAAAAAAATTAAATATAGATTATGACATCATGATAACTGTAAGCCTTCCTTTCTCTTCCCATATAGCTGGTTACATTATTAACAAAAAAAAGAAAAAAGAGTGGATTATGGATATTGGTGATCCATTTACTTTAAAAAAAGATGCTCCAGAAAATAATAAATATTTGTATGGGTTTTTAAATAAATATTATGAAAATAAATTTTATTCAATAGCAAGCAAGATTTTATTTACACATAAAGAATCTTTAGATTTTCATAAAGAATATTTTAAAATTGATTCTTCAAAAATATTTGTAGCAAACCCAATAAGTAAATTTGATAATCAAATATTTAACAAGTCATTAAATTATGATTATTTCTCAAAACCTATCAAGTTTGGCTATTTTGGAATATTTACAAAAGGTGTAAGATCACCGAGCAATTTTTTAGAGTCTATAAAAGATATAGGTGATCTTGAGCTATTTTGGTATGTTAATGATGATTCAAGAGAACAAATAGAATCTAGTAATTTAATGATTTCGAATAGTCACTTTAAAAGTATTGTCCCCAGGGAAGAAGCTATACATTTAATGGCTGATTCTGTACACTGTCTTATTTCAATTGGGAATATGAATACTAATCAGTTACCAAGTAAAGTAATCGAATACTTATCAACTGGTAAGCCAGTAATTCACTTTGCTGAAGTCGCAAATGACCCAGTGAATTTGATTGCTGAAAATTTTGATAATTTGTTTATCCTTACAAAGGAAGAGAATATAGAAGAGTTTTTCTTGAATTTAAAAAAATATTTTAAGAATATAGATTCTTTTAATAAGGAGTTGTTTATAGAGAATTACACAGCTTCTTCAGTAATTAAAATTCTAGATCTTACTTAGGACTTTACCCCAATTTTCTGAGTAATCTAAAGCCTGGATATTTTTTGTTTTAGTTGAACTAGCAAGTTCTATTGTTTGAACAGCATCTAAAGCATCATTACTTTTGTATAGAAATGTACTATCTTTATCAAAATATTGTGTATAAGGATTATTTGGAGCAACAACTTTTAGCCCTAAATCTTGGGCTTCGTATAGCGGCAATCCAACAGTTTCAAATTCACTAGCATGGAAATAAATTTCATTTTGAGATAGTACCTCCATAGTCTCTTCGTTATTTGTAGTAGTTACGCATTTAAAATCTTTAATTTTTTCTTTAGGGTTAATAATTGTTACTAATTCAGGGCTATTGATTTTTTTTAGTACTTTAAGAATAAATTCAAAGTTCTTATTTGGTATATCACTAGCAAAACAAACGATACCTTTATTTGAATTTGATAGTGGAACCGATTTTTCAATGATTTCTCCAATTTCAATAATCTTTTTTTGATCATTAGAAGGTAGATAGTCTTTTAAATGAGTTAATTGTATAAGTATATAATCTGATAAATTAGTACTTCTTAATATAAAATAACGCAAAATAATATTTCTTAAATCCTTCTTAACTAAAGGCAACACATTTTGTATCAATATGAAAGATTTTATTTTTGTCTTAAACCCAAAGTTTCCATAATGAATAATTGCGTCAGAGGAGTTAATTTTTTCTTTTACTTCTCTACTTAGGAATAAGTTTAAATATGGATGTAAGAACCTTTTTTTATTAATGTATTTAAAATTAACCAATCCACTATCTAGAAACTGGTTTTGTAAATCTTTATAAAATGGTAATTCTGAATATAGGACAGTTATTTCACTTCCTGAATCTACAAAGAAGTCAAATGATTCTAGGAAAAGCTTTAGACCACCTAAAGACTTTACACCACAAACATTAAGCACAATTTTTTTATTCACCATTTCAATGATAGTTGCTCATTAAGAACTATTTGATTACTAAAATCATTATGTAGTGAAGAAAAAATATGATGTCGCTCTTGTTGTTGGAACAAGACCTAATTTTGTAAAAGCAGCTCCTCTTCTTAAGTATTTTGAAGAAAACAATCTTAATACATTATTTATCCATACTGGACAACATAAGGATAAAAATATGTCTACAGATATATTTGATGATTTAAGTATAAGACCTCCAGACATAGTTCTAGAGACCCCTACGGTAAATATGAATGAACAGTTAAGTTATATGTTAGAAGCCCTAGATGGTGTATTTAATGAGAACGAAATAAAAATGGTTGGAGTTTTTGGGGATGTTACCTCAACTCTTGCAGCAGCTTTATCAACTAAAAATAAAAAATTAGAACTTTTTCATGTCGAAGCTGGCCTTAGATCAAGAAATATGGAAATGCCAGAAGAGAGAAATAGAATTATAGTTGATTCTATTAGCGATTATTTATTTGCTCCATCTTATGATGCTGTAGAAAATCTAATTGATGAAAATATAGATGAAGACAAAATTTTTTCTGTTGGAAATATAATGATCGATACTTTGATTAGTAATTATGAAAAAATAAAAAGTAAAACTAATAATATAAAGAAAAATTTAAATATTAAAAATGAATATTTCGTAACTACAATTCATAGACCTTCAAACCTTACTGATGAAAATTTAAATAATATTTTTACAGCTTTTCAAAATTTTACTCAGGAATATAGTGTAATTCTTCCTGCACACCCAAGATTAAAAAAATATATAGATGAAAACCACATAGAACTTAATAACGTAGCTTTAATTAATCCATTGTCGTATATTGATTTCCTTAGTTTAGTTAACGGCTCAACTCTTGTACTTACTGATTCAGGTGGCCTCCAAGAAGAAACAACATTTATGAATATCAATTGCTTAACTCTAAGAAATGAAACAGAAAGACCAATAACCGTTGAATTAGGTACTAATAAAATTGTTGGGTTAAATACAGAAAATATAATTTCTGAAATAAATAAATCTCTTACAAGTAAACTTCCTAATGAAATAAAAATTGAGAATTGGGATGGAAGGACATCAGAAAGAATTTATAATATTTTGATTAAAAAATTATGAGCAAATTTTCAATAGATTTAGGTGTTATAGGACTGGGGTATGTCGGATTACCTTTAGTTGTTGAATCAACTAATTCAGGGTTAAGTGTTTTTGGTTTTGATAATAACTCTGAAAAAATAAATGATTTAAACAATGGGAATTCTCCAATTGAAGATATATCAGATAACGAATTAAAAGAATCACTTTCAAACGGCCTTCTTTTATCAGATTCTCCAGAACAATTAAAAGATTGTGAACATATAGTGATTAGTGTCCCAACTCCGTTGACTGATTATCAACCAGATTTAAGTTATGTAAAAGAGGCAGCTAAATCGATAGGTGAAAACATAAGTAAAGAACAGATAGTAATTTTAGAATCGACAACATACCCTGGGACAACAATAGAGGTATTAATACCAGAGATAGAAGAGGTGTCAGGGCTTAAGGCAGGTAAGGATTTTTATGTAGGATATTCACCAGAGAGAATTGATCCTGGAAATGAGGTATGGGGTTTTAAAAATACTCCAAAAGTAATTAGTGGGATAGATGAAACTTCAACCGAAAAAATTAAAGAATTTTATGAGAAGATAATTGATGAGGTAGTTGTTGTAAGTGGCACTAGAGAAGCTGAAATGGTAAAACTATTAGAAAATACTTATAGGCATGTCAATATAGCATTTATAAATGAACTTGCAGTTTTATGCAATATGTTAGAAATAGACATATGGGAAGTTATAGATGCTGCAAAAACAAAACCATTTGGTTTTGAGTCATTTAGACCAGGACCAGGGGTCGGAGGCCACTGTATTCCTATTGATCCAAATTATTTATCTTTTAAAACAAGACAAATAGGCAAGCCTGTTAGGTTTGTTGAATTAGCACAAGAAATAAACAACACAATGCCGACATATATTGTTGGAAGAGTTTTGGAAATGATGAATAAATTAGGGAAACCTATGAATAACTCCAGCATATTATTGTTTGGTGTCGCATATAAAAAAGACATTAGTGATACAAGAGAATCACCAGCTCTTCATATTATTGAAAATTTACAGTCTCAAGGAGTAAATATAGGATTCTATGACCCTTTTGTTGACGAACTTGATACAAGTGTTCCTATTAATAAGGAAACGGACTTAAGCAAAATTAGTAAATATGATTTAATTCTTTTTCATACACCACATTCTCAGTTCGAAGAAATAAATTTTGAAGAAATTGAAGTACCTATTTTTGATGCAACAGGTGTTGAGTATTTAAAAAATTCTGAAAGAATATAAAGTTTTAACTATTATTTTTAGAAATACTTGCTGATAAGCTTCTAAGTTCAAAGTGCATTTCATCAGGAGAAGTCCATGTTCCTCCCCAAGCAAAACCCCAAGAGTTAAATATCTCAACAATTCTAGGTGAATAGCCGGTTATTGTATTGATATCTATTGCAATACCCCAAGCATGTCTCGAAATAGCACCACCAGCATCAAAACGTGAAATTCTTCTAGGTGCGTAACAACCACCAGAATACTTGTATTCCTCTTTTGACAAACCACTTTCAAGCCCTTCCTCAACTATTTGATTAAGTGCCCCTAGTAATGGTTCCCACATTAATCTATGACAAGTGATGTTTCCGAGTATTGGGACTTTCTTAGTTTCAATGTTATTTGATTTCCAATCTTGATCTATAGTTATCCAAGTCCCGTTTTGTTCTTTAATTTGAAAATCTCCGAACATTTCTTTGACCAATGCATTAGGTAATACCCAGTTCTTATTAGGAGTAGAATTTCTATTTGAAACTTTAATTTTTTTATATTTTATATTTTTATAAATCTCAATTAAATGATTTTCAGTTATTCGAGTTCCCCAAATTATAGCCTGTATGTTTCTATTGATTCCTAACTTATAACCTAAGTCTTTATTAACAACACCCTCAAACCATCCCATATCAGAATCTGAAATTATTTCTCCTACTTCAACACTTAGTATTTCACCATTTAAACCAACCAATTGCATAATGTCACCTTTATTCAGCGAGTATAAATCTGCAGTCAGCTTTGAAACTACAATTTTGTCTTCAATTAAACTCTTTGAAACTTTTTTTGAATAAAATAAATCTGAAACATCATTATGGATAGTTTTTATTGATAAACTATAAAGATAATTTTCTTTTGTAGTTAATTTTTCTTCTTTGTTATTGTTTAAAACCTTTTCAAGCCCCACGTTTGCTCTTCCTATAAATGTTAAATTACTTTTTAAATTTATTGCAGATTTAATAATTCCATTTGTGACACTATTAAAAAGACTTCCTGGTTGAGAAATTGTAAGTATTTCGTAATTATCAATCCTATTTGCTCGTTTTATTACCTCAGCTTCTTCTTCCCCAAAAGCTATTTGATGTGGAAGTATAAAAAAAATAAATGTAAATATTAATAAAAAACGTTTCACGAAATATATATTACACAAACGACAGTTAATTTATCAAAGATTTAGAACCATAGTTATCGTTATATTTATTTTTTAACTATTATTTATATGTTTGATAACGGAGATATAAAATTGAATAAACTTACTAATTTTTTCTCAGCTGCAGCAACCAAAAGGCCAGTTATTACTATTTTAGTTGTTCTTTTATTGTCAGGTTTCTTTGGTTATATGGCTAGTCAACAAGAGGAACTTAATACAAGTTTTGGGGGAGAGCTAGATACTCCTGAAATTAAGGCTCAAACAAAACTAGGTGAGTACTTTCAAACATCTGGTTCACAATCTGTTTTTCAAATTATATTAAGTGGGGATGATGTTTTAACTGTAGATGGCTACTTGGCGTGGCAAGAATTAAAACAAACAGTTGCACAAAGTGAAATTGCTCCTTATTTAGTTTCTCAACCAGGGCAGCCTCTTATTGCCGGCTTTTTTGCACCAATAGACTTTGCTAGAACATATGACTATTCAATTGATATCAATTCAATGAACGATGAACAATTTAAAGCATTATATGTTAAGGCTAATAGTCAAATGCCACCAGAATTTAAAGCTTTTGCTAGTGCGTTATTATCTGAATCTTATGATGAAGATGCAGTTACAGCATCTGCTGGTCTAGCAATTGTAACTGTAGATAGTGCAAAATTTGTTGAAGAGTATGGTCTTGAAGCGGGAGCATTTATTGAACAGCCAAGGATGGAAGTGGCTCTTAATAAAAGTTTAAGTGAAATCCAAGTTGGTAACGTCAAAGTGTCAGGATTTTCATTTGGATTGTTATTCGGTGATGAAGGTGAAGACTTTCAACAAGAAATAGGTGGTTTATTCGCTCAAGCTTTTGTCATTATTCTTGTTGTATTAAGTTATATCTTTTTTATGAAATCTAAGTTGTTTAGTAGAAAACCATTAAACATATTAAGAAGACTTATTGCTATCTCATTTATGGCTTTTGGTATTGCAGGTGTTATTTCACCGCTTGTAAGTGACTTAGAAACACCTTTGCTTTCATGGATGATGTTAGATGATCCTTTATTAGGAAGGATGATTCCTTTATCTGTATTCACTTTTGGATTTCTACTCAATTCAAGAAGAAGGTCATCTAGTGATTTATTTCTGAGCTTAGGTGCAATTTTATTGTCTATTGGATGGATGACAGGTGCAGGAACTATATTAGGACCAGGTTACTTAGATATTATTGGTGCACCAAACCAGGTTTCACAAATTGCACCAATTATTTTAATTGGTCTTGGTGTGGATTATGCTATCCATTTTAATTCAAGGTATAGAGAAGAAATTGGTTCTGGAAATAGTATCGATGGTGCTACATCATCAACTTTAAAATCTGTAGGTATAGCTTTGACCTTAGCTACATTAGCTACAATGGTTGGATTTTTGACTAATATTGTTTCCCCTTTGCCAGAACTTAAAGATTTTGGAATTCTTGTTTCAGTTGGTATATTTTTTGCTTTCTTTTTGGTTATGACTTTTGTTCCAGCAATTAGAACATTATTAGACAAACGAGCTGAAAAAAAAGAAAAAATAGATTCTGAAGCTTTTACATCATCAGGTGATAGTGTTCTAAATAAGATATCTGAAGCAAGCGGCATAATTCCAAGAAAATTAAAGATTGTTGCAATTGGTTTATTGGTAACTGTTTCCAGCTACGGATATATTAGCTTTACTAACCTTGAAACAATTTTTGAATTTACAGATTTTTTACCTGAAGATAACCCAGTAGTTAAGACTTTAGATCTATTAAGTGAAGAATTTGGCGGTGGATTTGGAGAAACAACTAGTGTCCTTATTGAAGGGGATGACTTAGCAACACCTGAAATTCATAATGCTTTAATTGCTTCTATAAATAATCTTTCAGAAAAAGAAAATATTGTTGTTTACGCTGGAAATGTTGCGGCTGAGTCCGTACTTTCTTCAATGGGTGAGCTATTAACGCCAGCTGCAGGTCCTCCAGGAGCCCCTGCAGGCCCTCCTGACGTAGAATTAATCAGTAGCTTAGTTGGATATGGAGTAGATCTTATGTCTGGAGCAGAAGGTTTGGAAGCGCTAAAAGTTAAAAATACTAGTGATGTAAAAGGCTTGTATGAATTTTTAGCAGCAAAGGATCCTGAGGCTTTTCTAGCATACATATATTTTGATGAAAATAATAATGTTACAGCTCAACAAGTAAGAATCACAACATCAGCAGGATCACTTGGAGCTGCACAATTGAGAGATGATATATACGTTGCTTTTGCTCCTCTGATTAATTTAGGTATTGATGTAGCTGCAACAAATGATGCAATTGTAACTCAAAGTGTTAGTGACTTAATATCAAAATCTCAATTCCAATCCTTAATATTTGCAATCCTTGCTTCAATGACTTTCTTAATTATTTACTATTTCCTAGATATGAGAAGACCATTTTTAGGAGTAATAACAATCATGCCAGTTATTGCAATAGTTATGGGTACTTATCTTGGTATGTATTATTTAGATATTCCTCTCAACCCAGTAACGTCGACACTTTCTGGACTAGCTATAGGAATAGGGGTTCCTTTTGTTATTCATGTTACGAATAGATTTAGAGAATCTTTATCGCAAGGTAATAATCCTATTGAAGCTGCAACAAAGACTCTAAAAACCACTGGAGGTTCATTATTTGGTTCAGCCTTTACGACTATGGCAGGATTTGGAATTTTAATGACCTCAACCTTAAAACCTTTTCAGCAGATGGGACAGGTTGTTGTAGTAGCTTTAGGATTTGCATTAGTTGCTTCTATACTAATTCTTCCAACAATGTTGGTTTTTTGGGCTAATTATCATAATAAGAAAACAGCTAAATCTTTATAAATTTATTCATTACTATTAGTTAAATGAAGGTTTCAGAACTAGTAGATACTCTTAATTCTTTTATACCATTTAAACAAGCTTTTGAAGATGACAAAGTTGGCCTGTTAATTGGTTCTGACTCGCAAGATATATCAGGAGTTATTGTAGCTCATGACTTAGAGGGCTCAGTTTTAAATTATTGTATAGAAAATAATATTAATGTAGTCATTAGTTACCACCCTCCACCTATTCAAGAAACTTTAATTTCAGACGATAAATATATTGATGAATTAATAGGTATTTCTTTAGATTTTGAAAAACATAATATTAATGTTATTTCGGTACATACAGCACAAGACGTTGTAAGTGGCGGCAATGCTGAAACCTTGGTTGAATTACTTAATATTAGAGACTCAAAGATTTTCGCTAAAACAGATGATAATTTAGGTGCTGGGCGTATTGGAATTATTGATAAAATTTCTGGTAAGGAATTTATAGATTTAGTTGAGAATAAATTGAATACAAAAGTTGTAAGAACAAATGCATACTTTTCGCAAATAAAAGAAATTGAAAAAATAGCTGTATTACCAGGTTCGGGAACTCAATTTATAGATGAAATAATTGATGAAGCAGATGTTTTCTTAACAGGGGATATATCACATAGATATTTCTTAATATCTGATGATAAAAAACTAGGTTTAGTACAGGTAAATCATATTTCAACAGAAATTCCAGGAATGAAAAAAATGGCTAATAAATTAAATAATGAGCTAAACATGGACGTTCAATATTTTTATAATGAGAATTATGAGTGACCAATTCTTACTTAGTGATTTGATTGATCTACAAGAAATAGATAATGAGATATATAAAATTGAATCTGAAAAAAAATCAAGTGAAAATGTAGAATTGCTAAAAGATTTAGAAAATAAATTTAATGATATAAATAAAAATGTCGAAGAAGTTAAAACCCAACTTTCTGATTATTATGCAGAAATTGAAAGTTATGAATTAGACAAAAAAAATATCGTACAAAAAGTTCAGAATATTGACGAAAAACTTGGAGAGGACACTTTAGACCCAAATGAATTATTAAATTACACAAGGCAAAAGGAATCAAATCAACAACAGTTGATAAAAATAGATAAAAGTATTGAATTACTTCAGGTTGACAATAAAGAAGAACTTGATGAAATTAATAAATTTAATGATTCATTAGAAGAACTAAAAAAAGAATTAATTGAAACCTCAAAAAAAGTTCAAGGTGAATGGAAAGAATTAGATATTAAACTAGCTGAATTCGAATCCAAAAAAAAGGAGATGATTTTAAACTTTCCGCATGAGATTCAAGCTCTTTATGATGATTTAAAAAATAAAGGTGTTGATGTTATTGCAGCGTATAAACTTGAAAATAACCAATGTGGTTGTTGTGGAGTTGACTTGACTTCTAGCGAGCTTGATAAAATTATGGATTCAAAATTTCAACAATGTCATTATTGCGACGGAGTAGTAGTTTGATTTATCAAATATTTTGTGATGGCGCATCAAGATCAAATCCAGGAGATGCATCAATTGGTGTTTCTATTTCTTTAGATGGTAAAGAAATTCACACTATCTCAAGGAAGATAGGGATTGCAACAAATAATGAAGCAGAATATCAAGCATTAATTGATGCGTTAAATTACTGTATTGATAATTCTATAAAAGAGATTGAAGTTTTTTTAGATTCAAATTTAGTTGTTGAGCAAGTAAATAAAAACTTTAAGGTCAAGGCAGGAAACCTTAAAGTTTTAAACTCTCAGGTAGAGAATATGATAAAAGAATTTGAATATATTGAATTTAAACATGTTTATAGAGAAGAAAATAAAAGAGCTGATCAATTAGCAAACATGGCCCTGGATAGTTAATGTTTTTTTGGCATATAGGGCTTTCAATATCTTTTTTTAGATTTGTGTTTAAAGATTTTTCTGCAGATCTTAGATGCTTGATTGTGGGAGTTCTTATACCAGAGTTTTTAAATATATTTAATACTTTCGTAAAAATTAATCCTGAAATAGGCCATACTCTTTTGTTTGCTGTAGCTGGTCTTATTTTTGTAATGATATTTACAAAAAGGGATACAAAAAAAAGAAAAAACTTATTACTTGTTTGTATAGGAATTTTCTTTCATTTACTATTTGACTTTATGTGGCTTAGACCAGAAGTTCTATTTTTCCCATTACAATTTGATCCTAATCCTGAAAGAATACCTATTAATCTTTCTGTCCTATTTATTCAAGAAGTGATTGGTTTGGTATATTTAATACCAAAATTGAATTCTAAAGAAAAGTTTAAACGTTTAATGAGCGAGGGTTTAATTTAATCTTCTCTGAAGAACATATTGATACTTACTAAAACAAGAAATGTAGCAAATGTATAGTTCAATATATTTTGAGGAAGAGCAAAAGCTATATTACTTCCAATAACTGATCCCAGAATTCCAAAGATTCCAATTATTACCCCTCTTTTGATGAAATCCTTGCTTCTTAATTTTGGAATCACTGCAGCAATTGAGCTTGGTATAGCTGTTATTAAAGAAATACCTTGTGCGGTTAGATTCCCGATGCCTCCAAAAAATATAAGTAAAGGGATTCTTATAATTCCACCACCAATACCCAATAGGCCTGAACCTAATCCTGAAAGAATTCCAATAATAATATACAGTACAATGTTTTCTTCAAATCTTGTAGAAAAATTTGTTCCAAAGTACATCCTATAAGCTGCAAACAATAAAACAGCAGAGAACAATCTTTGTAGATTTTTTGTAGTTATAAGTTTGGAGATATAACTACCTAAATAGCCACCCAAAACAGCTCCAGCTATTAAATACAATAAATAATTAGAAATTTCTAGCCCGTTATTAATATAAGAAATTGCGCTAGAGCTAGCTACAAATACTATTGCTAAAGAAGATATACCTGTATTAATTTTGAAATCTTCTTTTGTTAAATAAGTAAGAAGCGGGACAAAGACTATACCACCACCTATACCTAAAATTCCTGAAAGAACTCCACCCAAAAAACCAATTATGAATAACTTAATCAATTTATTTTTTCAAGATAGGGAGAAGTTCTTTACCGAGTAGTTTTATAGTCTCCTCTTGATTAGTTGAAGAAATTTGTATTGTAACTATCTCAGATTCAAAATCATTAACTAAAGGATGATAAATTTCTTTTAACTCTTCAATAGTTGTTGCTCTTGAGAATTTCGACATTATTTCTTCTTTTGGCAAGCTATCCGCTGTTTCTCTTAATGCTGCTGGGTCTATCTCTTGAAGTCTATTTGGAGCCCTTAATCCTCTCCAGGATTTTAATGCTTCCCAAGCGTCATCATCATCTTTTGCAAACATAGTCCATCTATACGTATGGATTCTTAAACTGTCTTTATTAAGTTCCTCAGTTTTTTTCTTTGCTGGATCAATAACTTTTTCATAAGCATCTTTGGGGTCTTTAACGCTTATCATTACGCCGTCTGCATATTCAGCAGCTAAATTTGCAGATTTAGGACCACCTGCTGCCATCCAAATAGGAATATATTTCTGTGGTGGTGAATATAGTTTTGCTTGATTAGTTTGATAAAATTCACCTTCATAATTTAATTTTTCACCAGATAAAAGTCTTCTTATAATTTCTAATGATTCACGCATCCTACTTGCACGCTCATCATATTTTGGAAATTCATAACCTAGTGGTCCTTCATTTATATTCTCACCAGTTCCAACACCCAAGTGAAAAGTTGACTGGGATAAACGGTCAATAGTTGCAGATGCTTGAGCAACAACTCCTGGATGCATCCTCCATAATGGTGTTGTAACCCCTGTTCCCAGATCTAGATCAGGTGTAGTTACAGCTAGTGCTCCTAGAGTCGACCAAGTGAAATTTGAAGCTGAGTAATCATCAACCCACGGATGGAAATGTTCCGATATTGTTACCATGTCAAAACCAACTTCCTTAGCTAATTTTGCGTGATTTATTAATTCTTCAGGTTGCCATTGCTCAGATCCTAAGAAATATGAAAATTTTGTCATGAATTTAGATTAACATTGTTGGATTTTAAGGTGGGTGCCTCAAAAAGAGGCACCCAAGTTTTTATGAGACTATAAGCCGGATTCTGTTTACACAATGTGTAAGATAATCATCCATCTTGTATATTTGTTACCAAATATATCTAGCTACCTACCCGCAATTTTTAGCCGAGCAAGCTAATTGCTTCTTGGTATTGCTTCGAGAGGGGTTTACAAGCTGATTTAATCACTTAAATCACTGGTAGTCTCTTACTCTACCTTTTCACCCTTACTTACATATGTAAGCGGTATATTTTCTGTTGCACTTTCCGTCAATTTCTTGCCTGGGAGTTACCCAGCTCTCTGCTCTACGAAGTCCGGACTTTCCTCGATAAATCGCGATTATCCATCCCACATTTAAACTTTAATACAACTTTTAAGAGTTATGAATATAAATCTATAATTTCTTGAAAATTTTTAAAAGTTAAAGGACCAATGTATTTCTTTATTATTTTGTTGTTTTTAATTATATGTGTCTCTGGAACTCCAAAAACACCAGAATTAATTGAAAACTTACTATTTTCATCCATTACGTAGGTAATTTCACCATAGCCATATTTATTTAAGAAACTTATTGCGTTATCTTCGCTATCTTGAAAACTAACCAACAAAATTTTATTTTTAAGCTCTGGTATTTCAGATAGTGAAATTAATAGTTCGTGTTCTTCTATACACTCTAAACACCAAGATGCCCAAAAATTTACAATTACTAAGTCAGAGTCAATTGAAATTTTTTCATTATTTTGGATTGTTCTTAAATTTAAAAAATCATTATCGCTAACTTCTATGTAGCTGTTCTCTACAGTATTTGCTGAACACATAGATAACAAGAAGAATAAAGAGATAATTTTAACTTTCATATTGACTCACCAAATCTTTTACAAAATTCCTATCTTCAGAACTAAGTTTATTAGATGATAAAACTTCGTTCAAAAGCTCTTCCCCCTCACTTCTTGTCGTTGGGTCTTGTAGATATATAATTCCTAGATAGGATTTAGCTATAATTGAGTTTTCATTAATCCTTAAAGCCTCTCGTAAGTAGTCTATTGCAACCTCTCTGTTGTTTGACTCAAATACCATCCATGCAATTTGTGAAAGGGCAAAACTCTTTAGTTCATTATCGTTACTATTTTCTGCTACATACATATAGTGAGGCAAAGCATTTGAATAGTTAATTTCATCGAAATATCTATTAGCAAGAGCAATTCTCATAGGATATATATCTGGATTATCAGTTATTACTTTCTCCATTTCTTCATTTGTAACGTTATCTAAATCAGTATTAGTTCTTGTAATTGATTCTGAATTATTGTTTAAGTTAATAAACAGAATTATGAAAAAAAGCAATATAGCTGCTGAAGATAGAATCCATTTATTCATCTTTTGTGCTCCTCATAAACCCAAGAATAAATAATGAAATCAAGATGATAGGCAAAACGATCATTTCAAGGTTTCTTCTTTGGGGGTTTGTTATTATTCTTTCTCCATATCTAATTACCCAATAGTTGTAAATTTCATCATCAGTTAGTCCACTGTCTATTTGTTCTCTTAATATAATTCTCATATCCTCTGCATACTCAGATGGTGAATCATAAATAGTCTCACCTTGACAAACAGGGCATAAAATATTACTACTCCAATTTTCATATCTTGTATTTTTATCCTGATTAATTAAAGGAATTGCTAATAAAAGAATTAACAAAGTAATAGTTATTAGTTTATTCATTTCTAATCCTTGGATAAATTGAAAAAGTAGTCATTGCCAAACCAAGCCAGATAATGAATATCCCATAGTTCTTTCTTATTATTAATTTAAAATACTCTTCATCAATAACTTTGATAGTTACATAAGTATCACTTTCAATATTTCTAAATATTGCTGGGCTACTAATAGCTTGTTGGCTTGAGTTCTTAAATATGTTTAATGAAGCATTTTTAATTTTATTATTTTTTGCAATTGGTAAATTTATAACATCCTTTTCATCTTTTGATTCTTTGTACGGTTGATTTATTGAATAGTTTTTGCCACCAAATTCTATAGTTGATCCTGGACTCGTGATAACTTCTTTAGAGTAACTTTGAGTTACATTCAGAATTAAACCAATTGCGAATATACCAATGCCAATATGTGCAATTTGTCCTGACCAGTAAGAACCAGATATTTTTCCTTTTTTTATATAAGATAATAAATTTTTACTTAAGATAATTACCAAGACTGTTGATGCAAATATAGTAAAAATAAATTTATAACTTGCTTCATAATATAAAGACATTGCAATTGAAATAACTAGTGAAATGTTAATTTCTTTCTGATTACCTTTAATCCACTCAGATAAATTTAAGTTTTTGTTAGGTAGTTTTTCTGAAAATACAATTAATAAAAGAAGAATAAGTAGCAAGGGTCCAACTAAAGTATCATAAAAACTCCTACCTATAGTTAATTGTCTATCATATAAAGTTTCATAAAAAATTGGATACACTGTACCCACAAAAACTACGATTGTTGCTGAAAAAAGGACTATATTATTGGCGATGAAAAATCCTGATCTTCCAAACCAGTTATTTAATTTTTTTGCTGTTAAAAAATATTGTGTATTTTTTGAACCCACTAATAAGTAAAAAGCTGTAAAAATTGATAATCCGATTAATAAATATGTTCCAATATTTCCATTTGAAAAGGCATGTACAGAAATAAGAACACCAGATCTAGTAATAAAAGTACCAAATATAGTTGATAGAAACATCAAACAAGATAAGGAGTAGTTCCAATTTATTAATGTAGATTCTCTAATTTGTGTTTTAGCAGAATGAAGAAAAGCTGTTGCTAGAAGCCAAGGAATAAATGAGACATTTTCAACTGGATCCCATGCCCAATATCCACCCCAACCTAAAACTTCATATGACCAAGCAGCACCTAGTGAAATACCAGCGGTTAGAAAAATCCATGGAAAAAATGTAGCTTTCTCAGCCATTTCTACCCATTCATTATTATTTTTTTTCATAATCAAGTGACTTGTTGATATTACAAATGGCATTACCAAACCTATATAGCCAGCGTATAAAATTGGAGGATGGATTGCCATTAAAGGATGATTTTGAAGTAAAGGATTTGGCCCCCTTCCGTATTCAGATGATAATAAGTTTTCAAATGGTAAAAGTGAAGAGTTAGCACAACCGATGCTTGAAAGCTCTATACATCCAGCAAATGGTGAAGAGCTGAATATTGTATATCCCACAAAGAAAATTAAAATCGATGAAAAAATTTTGATACCAACAAGTAATTCTTTTTTGTGAAAATATTTAATATATACCAAGAAATAAATACTAAGAACAAAATTCCAAAGAAGTATAGAGCCATCTAAAGATCCCCATAGCGAAGCAAATTTATAAATTGGTGGGGTAGTAGATGCTGAATAATTTGCAATATAACTAATTGAAAAATCGTCTATAAAAAGTCCAATTTCTAATAAACAAAATAAAATAAAATGAATAAATAGATTTAATCTAACTAACTTATGTATTTGCAAATTCGACTTTGAAAATAATAAAAAAATTAAGTTTACAAAACTTATCCACGTAACAATTATGCCTATATTTGATATCATTTTGAATTAGTTTTTACATTGTAGGTCTCTCCATTTTCTGAAACATATTCATTGTCATGCTTAACAAGCATATCATCAGAATAAAAAACACCATCTTTAAAAAATCCATCAAGAATGACACCCATTTCTTCTTGAAACAATTCTGGAACAAAACCATCAAAGATAATTTCAATCTTTTCATTTCCATCAGTAATGAAAAAACTTGTTACTCCGTTCCCTTTATTTTCAATGGAATCATTTTGAACAAAACCTCCAAGTTTTATTCTTTCTGAGTTATCTACGTCAAGGGCTGAAGTAGCTTCTGAAGTCGTGTAATAATATATAGTATTATTTGAGGCAATTTGGACACTTGCATATACAACTAAAGCAATGCCCACGAGGACAAGAATTAGGTTTTTATTCACGTAATTTAAATTTTAGTCCTGATTTGTGGATTTAAATAATCATTCCATAATTTGTCAGCACTCGCTCTAAATCTTTTTGAAAGAAATATATGAACTAAAGTAACTAAAAGAACGCTTATTAAAAGGGTAGTTAAAATATCTGATGACATAGGTGCATCACCACTAGCTACTGTTTCTTGACTCAATATAGATGCTTGTTGGTGAACTGATCTCCACCAAATTACACTGAAATGAAGTATGGGTAGTTGTATTACTCCGAATATTCCAATAAATGAAGAGTTTTTAGCGGTCTTTTCTAGATCATTATTAAAATTTCTAGAAGCTAAATATCCAAGATAAACTAAAAGGAGAATAGCTGTTAGGTTAAGCCTTGCATCTCCCCAGACCCACCATGTTCCCCATGTAAATTTTCCCCATACAGAACCCGCAACCAAAGTTGATGCAGTAAATATTACTCCTGATTTTGCGTTTGCTAATGCTAAGGAATCATATTTTGGATTTCTTTTAATTAAGTAAAGAAGAGAATATATAAATGTTAATGTGTAGGCTAAATAAGCTATCCACACAGTAGGAACATGAACATAAATCAGTTTTGAATACTGACCCTGTGTAACATCATATGGCCCTAAAGCTGCAATAGCTATCCACACTACTAAAGGTCCATAAAGCATCATAATTTACCTCTTTCTAAGTAAAAACTTGTGTATGAATAAATAACTATTGTTATTCCTAAATACATCAGTAAGTAAATATTAGTCAGATGAAGATTTATCCCTAACCAGATAGGTGCGATGAAAAATGATAAAGCCATGTATATTGGAACAATTAGAATGAATTGAACAAACCTATTATTAAATGAGGTAAACATTTGAAAAATTATATTTACCATAACCGTATTAATTGAGAAAAAGATCAAAGTTAAAATAAAAGTAAAGATATTAGTTTTAACACTTGAATTAGTAAAAACAGAAAACAAGATACTGAAAAGTAAAATTTGTGGAAAATAAATTAAGAATTCTGAAGTTATTTTGCTAATAAAATATTCAGATTTTTTAATATAAGCAAAGTTAAGTTCCTTCGTAAGGCTCTTTTGATTTATTGGGTTTCTAATAGAAAATAGAGTAGAAAAAAGTATCAAAAAGAGAATTTGAATAATAATGAATAAGTCTTCGTCTATTGCGAACCTATTTTCTGCAAGTATTGGAAAAACTATAATAAGCACGCACATTGTTGGAGTTATTAAGAATAAGGAAGAATTATTTCTATACTCACTTAGTATTTCTTTTTTTATTAGAGATTTATTTAATTTCATCTAAATTTATCGTTTCTTTGTTTTTGAGTAATCCGCTAGTTTCTTGAGAAGATAGTATGTTACTTTTAGAGTTCTGAGCTCTTTCATTAATTAGTGTCTGTAAATGATTAATACCTTGTTTGTCCAAATAATTCAGAGGTTCATCTATACATAAAATATGAGGTTCTTTCATTTCCGCTATAGCTAACTCAGCTCTTTTTATCATTCCACTAGAAAAATTTTTCAACTCATCTGTTTTGTAACTTCCTAAGTCATATTTTTCTATTGCAGATTCAATTATTTCAGCATCAATATTTTTAGAACTTGTAAAGTAAATAGCATTTTCACTAAGTGTTAGGTTAGCCAGAAGGGTAGGTGTGTGTGATATCTCTAAAATATCTAATTCTTCTTTTGTGTATTTAGAATTAAATGAGTTTCCATCAAAGTTATTAGAAATAAAGTTCAAAAGGGTTGTTTTTCCAGCACCATTTTTTCCAATAATTTCATAGTTCTTTGTCTTATCAAGACTTAACTTGAGTTTATTAATTACTATTTCATTTCCATATCCTAAAGTTAGGCTATCTGTTTGAAAAAAAATATTACTCACAAGACTATTGTATTGATAATAGTTTTTTATAAATCTCAAAAGTTGTCATAACATCATCCCTTGCACTATGTGTTGGTGGATTTACATCAAAATATATAGCTAATGTGTTTAATTTATGATTAGCTACTTTATTCCCCAATACAGACCTACTTAAATGTAAGGTATCAATAAATTCATTTTTTAATTCAGTATTTAAATAATGATTTAAAAACTGTAGATCGAAGTTTTCTAAGTTATGACCAATAATTACACTATCTCCTATAAAATCAACTATCTCGTCATTTTTATCTTTAAATAAAGGTGCATTCTTTACTTTCAAATCTGTTATGCCATGAATTTCTGAGTTATTAATTTGATCTTTAGGCTTAAATAAAGAATAGAATTCATCAATTATTTCACTATTTGATACTTTTAAAATAAAGATCTCAATAATTTCTGAATTTTCAGGTTCAAATCCTGTTGTTTCAATATCAAGAATACACAGATTTTTATTTTTCAAAATACTCATCGTGAGTTAACTTTTTTTTCCTTGTGTCTTTTTTTTTGGTATTAACGTTTCCTTCTACTCCAGCAGTAACGAAGCCTAATATTTTATAACTTTCTTCAATTTGTAATAGTGATTTTATTCCATCAATTTTCATATTATGAGATCCCATAAATCCACTTTTTAAATTCATTTCTTCAATCAATAACATACAGTTCATCATTGCAGCTCCAGCATCAACATACCAATAGGGGATATCCCAATTAGATGAATTTGTAACACTTTCTTTATCCATTTGCGCATACCTTTCATGGTATGCATTTTCATTTACCAATATTACAAAAATCGATAATGAATTAGATATCCACTTATCAAATCCTTTTTCAACATAGGATTCTTCATTTGACAATTTAGCAAGTTTTTCTATATTTTCTTTACTAGAAACATTTATTATTTCTATACCTCTTGCAAATCCTGCTGTCGGTATTTTAATTGCATAATCAGCAACCTTTTTGAGATTTGGATATTTTTTATTAGTTTGAATATAATTTCTAACTATTTTTCTTTTTTTTAATAATCCATGAAGATAAGTTTCTTCATTATTCATTATTTTTATCTAATAATGATTTAACTACTTCATCACCTACATCAGAAGTGCTCATGCCCATTTTACCAGCTGAAAGTGATTCTAATTTTTGAGCTGTTTGAATTATCCCTTCTTCAATGTCTTTAGCATATTTATCCTCACCTAATTCTTTAAGCATCATTGATGTCGCTGCAATACAAGCTAGAGGATTTATAACATTTTTATCTGTATATTTAGGCGCTGATCCTCCTATAGGTTCAAACATTGAAACACCTTCTGGATTTATGTTTCCTCCTGCAGCAATACCCATACCACCTTGAATCATTGCTCCTAGATCTGTGATTATGTCACCAAACATGTTATCTGTAACTATTACATCAAACCATTCTGGATTTTTAACCATCCACATACAAACAGCATCTACGTGTCCGTAGTCAGTTTCTATATCAGGATAATTTTCAGCCACTTGGTAAAATATTCTTTCCCACAAATCATGGGCATAAGTCAAAACATTAGTTTTAGCGCATAAAGTTACTTTCTTTCTTTTATTTGCTTTTGCATATTCAAATGCATAAATTATGCATCTATTTATGGCTTTCCATGTGTTAATAGATTCTTGTGTTGCAACTTCATTTTCTGTTCCATAATGAATATAACCTCCTGCGCCTGCATAAAGACCTTCAGTATTTTCTCTGACAACAGTGAAATTTATATCTTCTGGAGTTTTTCCAGCTAGGGGAGTTTCAATTCCAGGATATAAAATTACAGGCCTTAAATTTATATATTGATCAAATTCTTTTCTTAGATAAAGCAATATTCCTTGCTCTAATATTCCTGGCTTTACATCAGGATGACCTATTGCTCCAAGTAATATTGCATCACTATTTCCAAGATCTTCGAGGTCTTTAGTTGTTACAAGTTCGTTTGATTTTAAATATCTATCTCCACCTAGATCATTTTTAATAAAGTTAAATTCAACATTATATTTAGATTGTGTCTTATTTAGAATTTTTACTGCTTCGTTAACTACTTCAGGCCCTGTACCGTCTCCTGGCAGGAGGGATATATTATATTTATTCATTTCTACTTATTAAGAGCATTTAAGAAAGATTCTACTGAACCTTGTACAACATCAGTTGATACTGCTCTTCCTTGTTTTAAATTATGACCGTCATTAACAATGGTTACTATTTCTGCTGTTGAATCTGAACCTTTGGTGATACTGTCGACCTTATAGTCAATTAATTTTGCTTCTGACTTCAAGATTTTCTTAACTGCAGTAAATGCAGCGTCAATCATTCCATCACCTTCAGCACTTTCAGTTTGCTCTTCACCTTGTACATTTAAGGTTACACTTGCAGATGCAAAATCATCCTTACTGTTCACTGATACAGAAACTAATTTAACTGAACCTGATTGAGAAGGAACTTGACCTACAATTGCTCGTAGCTCATTTTCTACAATTTCACCTTTTCTATCTGCAAGCTTTTTGAATGTTTCAAAACTTGAATTAAATGATTCTTCATCTAGATCAATATTTAATTTATCTAATGCGTCTTTAAAGCCAGCTCTTCCTGAATGTTTCCCTAATATTATTTTCGCTTCTTGCCCTACTGAATCTGGGGTCATAATCTCATAAGTCATTTTGTTACGTAGGTAACCGTGTTGATGTATACCTGATTCATGGCTAAATGCATTTTTTCCGACAACTGCCTTATTGAATTGAACCGGATATCCTGTTAATTTTGAAACAAGTCTTGAAGTTTCTAAAATTTCAGTAGTTTCAGCTTTAATATCTACTCCATATTGGTCCTGCCTTGTCTTTACTGCCATTATTATTTCTTCAGTAGATGTATTACCAGCTCTTTCCCCAATACCGTTTATAGCACCTTCTATCTGTCTAGCGCCAGCTGTAATTGCAGTTAAAGAGTTAGCGACTGCCAATCCCAGATCATTATGACAATGTGTAGATATGATAATATCATCATTTTTACCTTTAACTTCGTCATAGACACCTTTTAAGAGCTCTAAATAATCTGATGGGGTAGCATAACCAACTGTATCAGGTACGTTTATTGTTGTAGCCCCTTCCTCAACAGCTGCTTTTAATATTTCTATTAAGAAATCCTTATCTGTCCTTGTTGCATCTTGTGCAGAAAATTCTATATCTTCACAAAGTTTTTTTGCATATTTTACAGATTCTCTAGCGTCTTTAAGGACTTCTTCTTTGCTTTTTCTAAGCATATGTTCCATATGTATATCAGAAGTTGAAGTAAATACATGTATCCTAGATTTATTTGCAATTTTAATTGCTTCCCATGATTGGTCTATATCATCTGCTACACATCTTGCTAATGAAGCTATAGTTGAATTTTTAACATTTTTAGCAATTAGATTAACTCCTTCCCAGTCTCCGGGAGACGATGCAGCAAAACCAGCTTCAATTACATCTACTTTTAATTTTTCCAATTGTTGAGCTATTAAAAGTTTTTCAGATGGAGTAAGAGCTATACCTGGACTTTGTTCACCATCCCTCAAGGTTGTATCAAAAATTATTAATTGATCTGAACTCATATGTCTTTTCTAATATCCTTTGCATCCAGAAAAGGCATCATTCCTCTTAATTCTTTTCCAATATTTTCAAGTTGATGTTTTGATGCTTCTTCTCTTTTCTCATTAAGAAATGGTGCCCCTTCTCTTGCTTGTGCCATCCATTCTTTAGCAAATGCTCCAGATTGTATTTCTTCAAGTACTTTTTTCATTTCTTTTTTAGTTTCTTCAGTTATTATTCTTGAACCTCTTGAAAAATCTCCATACTCAGCTGTATCTGATATTGAATGTCTCATCCATTCAAACCCCCCTTCATACATTAGGTCAACTATAAGTTTGACTTCATGTAAAGTTTCAAAATATGCGCTTTCTGGTTGATAACCAGCTTCTACTAAAGTTTCAAATCCATTTCTAATTAGCTCTGTAAGACCTCCACATAATACGACTTGTTCACCAAATAAGTCTGTTTCTGTTTCTTCTTTAAAAGTAGTTTTTAGCACACCTGCTCTGCCACCTCCGATACCTGACGCATAAGAAAGTGCAAGTTCAAATGTTTTACCATTCACATCTGTTTCAACCGCAACTAAACATGGCATACCAGATTCTTCTTGATAAGTCCTTCTTAATAAGTGACCTGGACCTTTAGGGGCTATCATTGCTACTGATATGTCTTCTCTAGGTACTATCTCTCCAAAATGAATATTAAAACCGTGAGCAAAAAGAAGTGTTGACCCGTCTTTCATGTGAGGGGCAATGTCATTATTATATATGTCAGCCATTAGTTGATCAGGCAACAACAGCATAACAACATCTGAACTTGAGGTTGCGTCTTTTACGTTTGCTACTTTCAATCCCATATCGGATGCTCTTTTATATGATTCAGATGACTCTCTAAGACCTACAACTACGTCTACTCCAGATTCATGAAGATTTAGCGCATGTGCATGTCCTTGACTACCAAAACCAATTATTGCTACTTTTTTAGACTTAATTAATTCTTGATTTATATCTTCATCGTAAATTATTTTACTTTCCACTAATCCTCCTAAAGTTTTGTCTGGATGGCAATTCTTCCAGTTCTTATCATTTCAATAATTCCGTATGGTTTTAATAATTTTTCAAATTTAATTAGCTCTTTTGAGGTTCCTGTTAGCTCAAATACTGCATAATCTTGACCTACATCAACTGATTTAGCTCCTGACAGATTAGCTTTTTCAATAACAGAAGTTTGTGTTTCTTTGTTTATGGATACCTTTATTAGCAATACTTCTGATTCGATTGTATTTTCAGGATCAAGTTCAACTATTTTAATGACATTTACTAATTTATTTAACTGTTTCTTTACTTGCTCAACAGATTCAAGCTCTGTAACAATTGTCATTTTTGACCTACCTTCAACATTTGTCGGACCTACTGCAAGCGAATTTATGTTGAAGCCCCTTCTAGATATTGTTGATGCTACTCTTGCTAAAACACCAGGCTTATCTTCAACTAATATACTCAATATTCTTTCACTCATAATTTTTTTAAGTCATCCTCATTTAAAAGTACTACATCGTTGCTACCTCCCGCCGGAACCATTGGGAATACCATATCATCAGGATCGACTACACAATCAACTAAGACAGGTCTGTCCTCAATTTTAAACATTTCTTCGAAAACTCTATTTACATCTGATTTTTCAACCATTCTTAATCCAACGGCACCCATTGCTTCAGCGAGTGCTACATAATCAGGTGTATGGTGAGATAATTCTGATGCTGAGAATCTGTGATTATAAAATATTTTTTGCCATTGCCTTACCATTCCATGGTTTCCATTGTTGAAAACAACTATTTTTAATGGAATATTTTCTACTGATGCTGTAATTAATTCTTGGCATGTCATTTGAAAACAACCATCTCCATCAAGGGCTAAGACTTGTTTATCAGGGTATGCTACTTTTGCACCAATAGCTGCTGGAAGAGCGTAGCCCATAGTCCCTAACCCACCTGAGTTTAACCATGTATTCGGAGAGGTAAATTTCCAATGAAGAGAAATCCACATTTGGTGCTGTCCTACACCTGAAACAACAATCGAATCTTTTTGAGCCATTTTTTGTAGTTCTTCTAAAACATATGGAACTTTAAGAGGACCTTTTTCCTCTTGATTGTAGGTCAAAGGATAATTTTTTTTCATTTCTTGAATTTCTGAAAGCCAGTCTTTGTTTTTAATTTCAGAGTTTCCAAGTTTTTCAATTAAACCTTTAATTACGCTTTTTGCATCTCCAACGATAGGGACTTCAGGCTCTCTTACTTTTCCAATTTCTGCTGGATCTATATCAGCATGGATTACTTTTGCATTCTGAGCAAAGAAATCTGGATTTGCAGTTACTCGATCGTCAAATCTTACACCTAATGCAATAAGTAAATCTGATTTTTGAATAGAAGTGGTGGCTGTATAATTTCCATGCATTCCTGGCATACCTATACATAATTCATGACCATCTGGGAAAGCACCTCTACCCATTAGTGTTGTTACAACTGGAATATTATATTTTGTAGATAATTCAAATAATTCTTTGTTTGCTTTAGAGTGTATTATCCCACCACCAACATAAAGAACTGGTTTTTTTGAATTTATAATTAAATCTACTGCTTGTTGAATCATTTTAGGATTTGCTTCAAGGGTTGGTTTGTAGCCTGGAAGATCTTCAAGTTCAGGCTCAATCCATTCAGCCTCTTCATTTAGTATATCTTTAGGTATATCAACCAAAACAGGTCCAGGTCTACCTGTTGTTGCTATAAATTTAGCTTCTTGAATTATTTTTGGTATTTCAGAAGCTTTTGTAATTAAATAATTATGTTTAGTAGCAGCCATAGTCAAACCAACTGTATAGGCTTCTTGGAATGCATCGTTACCAATAGCAGTTGAAGCTACTTGACCTGTGATAGCAAGTATAGGAGTAGAGTCCATAAGAGCATTGGCTAGGGGTGTAATAAGATTAGTAGCTCCAGGTCCAGAAGTAGCTATGACCACTCCAAGTTCACCCGTAGCTTGAGCGTATCCTTCAGCCATATGACCAGCTCCTTGTTCATGTCTTACCAAAACATGTCTTATTGGGCTGTCATATAAAGGATCATAAGCAGGGAGAATAGCTCCTCCAGGTAATCCAAAAACTGTAGAAACTTTTAAAAACTCCAACGTTCTAATTACTAGCTCTGCACCAGTTAAAATTTCTTTTCCCATAACCCTTCTTTCAAAAAAAAACCTCCCAATTTGGGGAGGCGCTCAATACTAAATAGAGAGCGCTACATAAGCACTAGCACTAATAAAGTAATTAAGATGTTTATTTTTTTCATTAAAGATAACTATAGTTAATGCTGATAAAAATGGAAGATATAAATATAATAAATTATTTTTTTGAAAACGATATCGATATTCCTAATGGGATGAGTGTTTCGGTTGTAGATTTACCTTCTGAAGTAGATAAATCCTTTGAAATAGAGAAGGTCAAGCAAGAAAAAAGACATGCGAATATGAAGTTTACTTTTTCAAATCCAAACTATTCAGGACTTGGAGATAAATTTGATTGGGCATTATCCTGCATTGTTATCTCTTATTCATATTTATTGAATAATCAATCAAATATATCATATTCTCCTGGTGAAGGGTCCATAGCTAGCTTTGCTAAAGAAGACTACTATTTGCCATTAAAAAATTTTATTGATGAAATTAAATTTCATTTCGAATCAAAAAATTTAAAAACAACAGAATTTATTGATAGTCCTCAACATTATGATCGTCTATTTTTTGAAAACTCAGGACTAGGTTGGCAAGGTAAAAGCACTATGATGCTTTCACCGGGTATAGGTCCTTGGCAGTTAATTGGAAATATATATGTAGAAAAAAAATTTTCTAAAGAGAACCAGAATACGTATTCTTGTGGAAGCTGTAATCTTTGTCAGATTTCTTGTCCAACAGGAGCATTAGATGAAAGTTATAAGCTTGATTCAAATAAATGTATATCATATTGGTTGCAATCACCTGAGATTATTCCTCATGACATGAGATCAAAAATTGGAAATCGATTTTATGGATGCGACGAATGTCTATTATCTTGTCCTCCAGGACAAAATAAAAACATAAATATTAGAAAAAATGAATCAGTTAATCTTATAGAAATATTAAATACTGATAGTGAATCATTGGTAGAAAAATTTAATTGGTTTTATATCCCAAAAAGAAATGGAGATTATTTAAAAAGAAATGCACTTATAGCTTTAGCAAACAATCCAGTAGAAAAAAGCAAAGAAATATTTTTAAAAATGTTAAATTCTGATTCTGAAATGATTCGTTTATATTCCATATGGGCTTTATGGAAGATAGATGAATTCGAGTCAATATCCGAGTATTTTCTTATTGAAAATGAAAATAGTAATTTAGTTTTAGATGAGTATCAAAGATTAAATAGAATGATTTACTCAAATAAATAATCTATCCTTAATTTATGACAAAATTTTCAGATGATGTAACTCAAGGTGTAGAAAAATCAGCTGCAAGAGCAATGTTAAGGGCTGTAGGGCATAAAGATGAAGACTTTCAAAAGTTTCAAGTTGGTATTGTCTCAGCTGGAAATGAAGTAACTCCATGTAACTTAACTGGCCCAGAACTTTCTGAACATGCAAAGAAAGGTGTTAATGGGGATGTTTCTGCTGGACTAATATTTTCAACTATTGCTGTTTCGGATGGAATATCTATGGGACATGAAGGCATGAGAGCATCCTTGGTTTCACGAGAGGTTATCTCTGATTCAGTAGAGCTTGTTATGCATGCTGAAAGGTTTGATGGAATGGTGACAATAGCGGGATGTGATAAGTCATTACCCGGCATGTTAATGGCTTCTGCAAGAATAAACCGACCTTCTATATTCCTGTATGGAGGGAGTAGTTTACCAGGCCAGTATCAAGGTAAAGATATATCTATAGTTGATGTATTTGAAGGAATAGGAGCTTTTGATAAAGGGTTAATTACCGAAGAAGAGTTGTATGAAATTGAGTGTGCAGCCTGTCCAGGACAAGGCTCATGTGCTGGAATGTTTACAGCAAACACTATGGCTTCAGTGGGAGAGGCAATAGGTATGAGTTTGCCGGGCACTGCTTCTATACAAGCTGAAGATAAAAGATTAAGGGATGCAGCTAGAGAAACGGGTGAGCAGTTAAATTTCTTGTTACAAAATGATATAAAACCTAGGGATATCATGACAATTGAAGCTTTTTATAATGCAATTACTACAGTTTTAGCATTAGGAGGTAGTACTAATGCTGTACTTCATTTGCTAGCTATTGCACACGAAGCAAAAGTAGATTTAAACATTGATGTATTTGATAAATTAGCAAGAAATGTGCCACATTTAGGAGATATGAAACCTTTTGGTAAATATCATATGGTTGATTTAGATAAAATTGGTGGAGTCCCTGTAGTCTCTAAAATTCTTTTAGAAAATAATTTATTAGAACCAAATTGCATGACTGTAACCGGGAAGACTGTTGGAGATAATCTAGAGGATATTGAAATCCCAAAAAATCAAGATGTGATTTACTTTCCTGATAACCCTATCTCAGAGGAAGGGGGTCTTGCAATACTAAAAGGTTCTTTATCTCCAAATGGATCAGTTGTAAAAGTTGCAGGTATAGAAATTGATACATTTACAGGGCCTGCGAATGTTTTTGAAAGTGAACAGGAAGCTTTAGAAGCTTTATATAATCAAAAAATTAATAAAGGAGACGTTGTAGTTATCAGAAACGAAGGACCAAAAGGAGGACCTGGTATGAGAGAGATGCTACAAATTACAGCCGCAATGAAAGGAGCCGGCTTAGGAAAGGATGTATTGCTTATAACAGACGGAAGGTTCTCAGGAGGCACAACCGGATTATGCATTGGACATGTTACTCCTGAAAGCATCGATAAAGGACCAATTGGAATTTGTGAAAATGGGGATGAAATTTCTTTGAACCTTAAAAATAGAGAATTAAATCTGAATATAGAAAAATCAGAAATTGAAAATCGACTTAAAAATTATAAATATCCAGAACCTAGATATAAATCAGGGGTACTAAACAAGTATTCGAAATTAGTTACAGGAGCTGATAGAGGAGCTGTAACGGGCTAGTTAAAATATAAATGTTATTCATATCAGACATTCATCACGGTATAGACTCATTAAAAAAATTACCAGAAACTAACGAACCGTTAGTGATATTAGGCGATTTAATAAATTGGATTGATTATAGAAATGGAGATGGAATAGCTAAGGAAGTTTTTGGAGATGAAAAAATTAATAAATTAATAGAACTTAGAAAAAATCATAATTTTAAAGAAAGAAAAAATTTGTGGAATGAATTATTTTCGGATGATCCTGAAGGAAAAAAGAAGAAAATAGAAGATCTTATTCTTAAACAATATGTAGAGGTTTTTGAAATATTAAAAAATTATCAAGTATGGGTAATACCCGGTAATGTCGACTCACTATCTATTCTTGAATCAACAAAAACAAAAAATGTTGAAAATGTAGATGGGCTTGTTCTAGATCATAACAATAAGAAAATTGGTTTTGCAGGAGGTGGTGTACCAACACCTATAAACGCAAGAGGTGAGATATCGGAGGAAGATTTTTATATAAAATTAAACAATATAGATAATGTTGACATCATATGCACCCACGCTCCACCCTTGATTGATGAGTTAATTACTGATGTAATTACAAACAAGAAGGAACAAGGATGGCAAAGCCTTAGGGAATACATTATTAATAAACAACCAAAATTTTCATTATTTGGTGATGTTCATCAGCCAAGAGCTACTGAATGGAGGATTGGAGAAACAATCTGTTTAAATGTGGGATATTTTAGAGCTAGTAGCAATTATTTGGAATTATCATCATTAGATATATGAATGTTTTAGCATTTGATGTTGGAGGTACGTCCATGAAATATGGGATTGTTTCAAGTAGCTTAGAAATTGTTAAGAAAGGCATCCTAGATACACCCAATAATGAAATCGAGTTTTTGAATGCTATAAATCAGATAATTGAGTCTTACAAAAATGATTATGAAAAAATATCTATTGCTATGCCAGGATTTATTAATAAAAATGAAAATAAGTTTCTTTATGGAACAAACATTAAATTTGAAATAGATTTCAAAAAAATAATAAATTTTAATTCAGACAATTTTTATTTAGATAATGACGGAAATGTAGCAGCTTATGCTGAATATATTCAAAAATATAGAAATGAATATAACAATTTAATAATGCTTACTTTTGGGACAGGTATTGGTGGAGGGATTATATTAGAAGGAAAACTATACAGAGGAGCTGGTAGTGCTGGAGAGATAGGTCACATTTTAGTATCTGATAATCAAAATAATATATGTAATTGTGGAAAAACAGGTTGTTTAGAATCTATAGTCTCAGCAAGAGTGTGGACAGAAAAATGTAATGAGCTAAATATAATAGATAAGAGTACTGAATTGTCAAAAGCTTATGATGAATTAGGTATTGGGTCAATAATTTTTGACAAATCTATTAAATTAACTCCTAAAGAATTAGAAGTAAGAGAAAATTTACTATTTTATTTAAGCAGAGGTTTGGTTTCAATTTTTGAAATATTTAATAACGATATCTTTCTATTAGGTGGAGCTATGGCTGACAATCCATATGACCTCAAAAGTTTACTTAATGAATATATAGAAGATAATTATAAGTTTGAAGCAAGAAGATTTCCTTTAATAGAGATTAGCAATTTTAAATCAGATTCTGGAGTTCTAGGAGCTGCAATTTTAGCATTAAATGAGTAATCAAATTAAATCTGTTTTACTACCAGGCTCTTTTTTTAATATAGAATCAAAAAGAAAAATACAATATTTAAATCAAAAAGAAATAAACACATTATATTTATTTGACCATACTTTAAATCCATTAAATAAAAAAGATGATATGTATGAAATAAAAAAATCAGTATTTGAGTTAGAAAATTATAAAGATCGTTTATTTAATATTGGTACTTTAATTCTTAATATAAATAAAAGAAATTCAGAAAAATTATTTTATGACTACTTAGATCCCTTTCTTGAAATAAAGAATTTCAAATTAGGACTTGGAACAGGTGATAATAAATTTGAAGAAATGAAAGTAAATTATCAAAATGAAATAGATGAAGTAATTAAAAAATTATTAAAAAGCAATACTTTTTCTATTGATGGAAACAATCTATTTCTTGGTGGAAATTCAAAATCTAAACTCAATCTAATTAGAAAATATTCATTAGGAATAAATCAATGGGGGATTTCAAAAATGAATCTAGAAATTAAATCAGAAATATATAAAAAAATTAAAAATCCAATAGGTAACTTAAGTCAATGTATACACATTGGTGAAAATAATTACTTTAAAAATTTTGATTTAAATATTGAATTAATTTATATTTTGAAAGATTCAAGCTTAGATCAGTTTTATAACCAAATACAAAATATATTAGATGATAAAATTGAATATGATTGACTTACGTTCTGATACTGTAACTAAACCAACTAAAGACATGCTAGAAAGTATTTTATCTGCACAACTTGGTGACGATGAATATAGAGAAGATCCTACAGTAAATGAATTAGAAGAGTATTGTGCAAAACTATTAGGTTTTGAATCAGGTCTTTTTGTTACTTCTGGAACAATGGGTAATCAAATAGCTTTACTTAACCACACTAACCCTGGTGAAGAAGTTGTTACAACTTCTGATTCACATATAAAGAACTATGAACATGGAGCTGCTTCTTTTTTATCGAGAATACAATTTAGAGATGTTAAAAACACAGATGGATCAATTAGTAATGAAGATTTCACTCAAATTATTGAAGCTTCTAAGATCCACAAACCTAAAGTTTCTACGGTTGTTATTGAGAATACTCACTTAGCTTCAGGAGGGAGCATTGTTCCATACGAAAATATTAAATCTATATCTGATATTGCTAAAAAAAATGATATGAATCTACATATAGATGGTGCTAGAGTTTGGCATGCAATACTAGTAGAAGATAAAGGCTATGATTACGGTAGTTATACGGATAGTCTAACATTCTGCTTTTCCAAAGCTCTTGGTGCACCTGTAGGATCAATTTTATTAGGAAGTCATGAATTTATTGAAGATTCAAGAGAATATCGAAAAAAACTAGGTGGTGGAATGAGACAGGCTGGGGTTATTGCTTCAGCTGCAAGATATGCAATAGAGAACAGGGAGCATATTTTGAAAGATCATGAAAATACAAAATTTATATATCAAAAACTTAAAGAAAGAGAAGAAGAACTAAATTTAATCGAAACCATTAGTTATAAAGATACTAATATGATTTTCCTTTCATTTGAAGACATGACCGTTTCCAGTAATTTTATTAAAAAACTTGAAGATCAAAATATTAGATCAGGATTTATAAGGAAAAATATTGTTAGGCTGGTTATTCATAAAGATGTAAATCAAGAAGATCTAGATAAAATAGTCGATGCTATAGTTCATTCTTCTTCGGCTTGATGTTCTTCATTCCATTCCGTGATTGATTTTTCAGATAAATTGATTAAAACATATACACCAGATAATGTTATGAGGTTCGTTAGAAGTACATTTGATAAAACACTAAGAAAACAGTTATTCGTACAAAAGGCGTTTCCTAGTATATAGCCAATATATGTTGAAAATATTAAAACAAGCGTATAAAAAATTATTTTTGTTTTCTTGCTAAATTCCATTTAAATATTAAGTTTACCTTAGTATGGATTTTGTTAACCCTTGGCTATCATTAATGAGCTTTGTTTACTTTATAGTTGCTGGTGTATTTTCATTTATATTTAGTAAAAGATTAGTTGTTTTTTATCTAGGAAAAGTTGAAACTAAGTTTTTAAAATCTCTAGAACCAATAGTTGGTAGTGTTGGTTTTTGTAGTTCTTATGGTTTAAGCTTAATTATTTTATATTATATATTAACTTAAACAAGGTGAGTATGTTTTTTAAGCTTATTATTAATTATTTCATGTATGTCACAATGTTCAGGTTTATCTGAATTAAAATCTTTGCCATCAAGTTCATAGTATGTAAATGATCGAATAGTATCTTGATGACTTATAAAGACACATTCATGTTTATCTTTACAAAATTTATTTACTCTCTCATAGACTTCTAGATACGATTCTTCAGTATTTGAAATAGTTAGTGGGTCTTTGATGTAGAGTCTATACTCATCGCTATTTTCGAATTCACTAAAAGTTCTTCCTTTCCAATTTTCTATTCCACCCCACTCAATTAAATTATTTGTGACCGTTACTTCAATCCCTAATATTTGTGCTAAAGGTTCAGCTGTTTGTCTTGCTCTAAGCAGGGGAGAAGAGTATATATATTTAATTTCAAAATTTTTTGCAATGTAATTTGCAGCAGATAATGCTTGTTGTTCTCCTTTTTTACTTAATTTAAAACCGGGAAGTGAGCCATAAAAAATATCTTTCTTATTTTTCACTTCTCCATGTCGCAAAAATAATTTACTCACAATTACAGCGTAGTTTGAAAGTATATTAAAATCTTCATATGGGTTTGAATAAAGAAGAAGAAGAAATATTAAAACAAATTGAATTAGGGTTGACCAAAGAAGATCCAGAATTGGAAAAAACTGCCGAATCCTTAACACTTTCAAATTTTTCACGAAGTAGGTCGTTAATATCCTTCATTACTTTCATTATTGGGTTTTTTATGATGATAGGATCCTACATTATCCAACCACTAATTGCCGTAATTGGTTTTGTAATTATGGCTTTATCTGGATATGTATTTGTTACTAATACAAGAGCACTTCTTAAAGCTGAAAATATAGATGAATGGAATTTTAAACAAATATTTCAGCTAATAAGAAATAAAGATACCTCTAGACAAAATAAATAGAATAAATTAAATTAAATAATACATCATTTTTTAAGGAGTAAGGATTTTGAAAAGAGATGCATTTACATCTAAACAAGCATGCTATTTATCAGGATGCACATCCCATCAATTAAGGTATTGGGATAAAGTAAAATTAGTATCTCCAACTATACAATCATCTAATGGGAAACCTGGAGTACCAAAACTTTATTCATTTAGAGACATTGTATCATTAAGGGTTATAAAAACATTATTAGATAATGGTATGAGCATTCAGAGGGTTAGAAGGGCTTGGAGATATTTAGCTAAAAATGGTAACCTTGAGGACCAATTATCAAACATCAGATTAGTTTCAGACGGAAAGACAATTTACACTGTCGAAGATAAGGTAGTATTTGATGCTCTTAAGTCTGGTCAGCTCGCATTTTTTGAAACTATTGACACCGTCACAAAAGAAGTAAGAGAAGATGTATCTAAATTTGAATTAGATAAAGAAAGGTTTTTAAATTTATTGACTAAAGTAGAAGAAGATGTACTTAGTCAACAAATGCAAGCTTAATTACTTAATAACTCGAAATTATATCGATGGTTAAATCAAACCTAAGCTCTCATAGAACCTTAATATTAAATTCAACTTTCCAACCTTTATCTATTGCTTCAGCAAAGAGATCAGTGAGTTTGTTATTGTCTAGAAAAATTAATGTAATCAAAAACTCAACTGCAGAAATTAGATCAGAGAATAAAACAATTAATATTCCAAAAGTTGCAATCTTAACATATTACGTTAAAGCCCCATACTCAAGGAGAGTGGCTTTAAATCGCGAAAATATTTTTATAAGAGATTATTTTTCTTGCCAATATTGTGGGAATAAAGCAGAGTCTGTAGACCATATAATTCCAAAATCTAAAGGAGGAGAACATATTTGGTCAAACGTTGTTGCATGTTGCAAAAGATGCAACCTTATTAAAGCTGATAAATTACTTAATCAAACAATATTAGCTTTAAAGAAGTTTCCAGAAAAACCTGAAGGAAATTTTTGGATTAAAACAATTATTGGTTCTAATCCTGATCCAGAGTGGAAAGAGTATCTAATTTCCGCATAATTTTTTTTACTATTTTGTGTTGCGAAGTGTCATATTGTGTCATATAATGTAAGAAAGTGGTTCAAGGCACGAAAGGCGGATAAAGTGTTCCTTGGTGAGTATAAACATAGTATGGATTCGAAGGGTAGGGTTGTAATACCTTCAAAATTCAGAAAAGAGCTTCAACAGGGCTGTGTAGTCACCAAGGGACTAGATAATTGTCTTCAAGTTCTTACAAAGAAAAATTGGAATGAAGAATCTGAAAGAATGGCTTCACTTCCTTCTACTGATAAAACCTCTAGACAAATTAAGAGAGCTTTATTCAGTGGTGCTGTAGATTCTAATTTAGATTCAGCTGGAAGAATACAGATTCCCGAAAATCTAAGAAATTACAGTGAGATCGGCATCAATGATGATGTAACTGTAACAGGATCAGGTCCAGTAATAGAAATATGGTCTTCAAAAGTTTGGAAAAAAATACAAGATGATTCTGATAAAGCATTTGCAAACATAAATGAGGTGAAAGAATAAGTTCATAGCCAGCTCTCTAGACAACTAAATTGGAATACCCTTACTCCGCCCAACTTTCCAATTGGTGCCAGTACTAGAGAGCTGGGTATGAATGCAAACAGGGCTGAGTATCTATCTCATAAAGGGGTAATGATAGAAGAATTTTCTTCAATACTTAAGAACGTTCCTCCAGGTTATTTCATTGATGCAACATATGGATATGGTTCACACTTTCGATTAAATGATAAATATGAACATCTAGATTTTATAGGTTTTGATAGAGACTTAGAGTCTATAGAGAACTCAAATAATGATGACAAAGTATATCAATTAAATTTTTCTCAAATCAGTCAATATTTAATTGATAATGATTTAAATCCAATAAGCGGTATTTTATATGATTTCGGAGTTTCGTCTCATCAAATAGATAGTTTGAAAAGAGGTTTTTCTTTTCAGGAAGATAGTGATTTAGATATGCGGATGGATCAGCTACAAAAATTAACTGCCTATGAAGTTGTAAATGATTATCGTGAAGATAAATTAATACACATTCTAAAACTGTATAGTGAAGATAAATTTTCAAAAAAAATTGCAAAAGCAATAGTAAAGTCGAGACCTATATCAGGAACAAAAAATCTAGTTGAAGTTATAAAAAATGCTTTACCAAAACAAAATCCTATATATACAAATAAAACAATAAGAAGAGTTTTTCAAGCATTAAGAATTGAAGTGAATAATGAATTAAATGAGATTAAAACTTCTCTAGAAGCTATAAAAAATTTAATTTCTAAAGATGGGGTGATAGTTTGTATTTCATATCATTCTCTTGAAGATAAAATAGTAAAACATTTCTTTAATGAATTATCTATTGATTGCATATGTCAACCAATTATTCCTGTTTGTAATTGCAATACTAAACAAGAATATGTAATTCCTAAGAAAAAAAAATTTGTACCTACAGATAAAGAAATAAAAGTAAATCCTAGATCAAAATCAGCGATTATGAGATATGCAATAAAGTTATGAGAAGAAAAACAATTTTTATGTTCCTGTATTTCGGTATCTTTTTTATAGTATCGATTCCTTTAATATTGAATATAAAAATAAATGAAGTCTCTAATTCAATTACAGATTTAAATTCACAAATTTTAATTCTAGAAAGAGAAAAAGCTTTTTTGAATATAAAACATAGCGAGACATTCTCTATAAGTAATATTGAAAAATTATCTAAGTTGAATTCGTACATCAGATTAAGTATTTCTCAAAAAATAAATGAGTTGGAAGTGCCTTATAAATTTAATGAAATAGAAACCGATAAGATTTCAATATTAGGTTTTAGCAAATGATTGGGAATTACAAAAAGGCAAAACTCATAAGTATATTTTTAACTATCTTGCTCTTTACTCTTGGAAGTTTTTATTTATTCATTCAAGAGGTTTATGAATTACAATTTTCCAGCTCAGAATATTATAGGAACCAAGCTTTTTCTTATAGAGAAAAGATAGAAACAATTGAAGCAAGGAGGGGATCAATTCTAGATGAAAATTATATTGTTTTAGCTGATAATATAAGTTCTTTCAATATTGGAATTTATCCAAAAAAAATTAAAAATACTAAACAAATTTCAGAATTATTGTCACCGTTACTAAAAATCAGTAGCGATGAAATATTTGAAAAAATAGATAATAATTTAAACTATTTCTATTTAAAAAGAAATGTTGACTTTGAAGTCGGAGAAAAAATAAAAAAATGGAATTACGAGGGTATAAATGTTGAGTCATCAAATAAAAGAGTTATTTACGCTACTTCTGTAGGAAAGATAATTGGACAAGTTGATCCAGACGGAAATGGAATTGAAGGTTTAGAGCTTTTTTTTGATAATAAATTAAAGGGAATAGATGGAGAATTAAGATATGAAGCTGCGCCAAATGGTGATGTGATCCCTCAAGGTAAAATTAAAACTATTGACCCAGTTCATGGAGAAGATTTAATTTTATCAATAGATTCTGAGTTACAATATATTGCTGAAAAACTTTGTGAAGAGGCAATAGTGAATACTGGTTCTTTTAAATGTTCAGTTGTTTTTGCAAATGCTAACACAGGACAAATTATTATTTCTGCTGAAAAGTCAAGTTTTGATAATGATTATTTTGATATAAATCTAATCAGTGCAAGAGCTTCATATGAGCCTGGATCAGCGTTAAAAATATTTACTGTTGGATCTTTAATTGATAAAGGTTCTTTAAATGAAAATGATATTTTCTTAGTTGAAGATCAGATAGAAATTATTAAAAATTCTTGTCAGAAACTATATACAGGATTGAATGGATGTTTCAAAGATTTTTTGAAACATGAGCCCTATGAAATATCTGTTAAAGAGATTATAGAAAGATCGTCAAATGTTGGGACTATAAAAGTAACAGAAAATACACAAATAGACGATATTGAAAGATATCTAAAAAAGTTTGGTTTTGGTGAAAAGACAGGTGTTGAACTAACTGGGGAAACAAAAGGAAGTTTTATGGAATACAAGGCATGTCTTACTTGTTTAAGCTCACTTTCCATAGGTTATTCTATAAATGTTTCACAATATCAAATGGTTCGCGCTTATAGCATCATTGCAAACGGTGGATACGATGTAAAATTAAGTTTAATACAGAAAGATAAGGTAGAGATTAACAATATTCCTGTTATTAGCGATGATATGTCAAAGAGATTAAAAAACCTACTTATAAATGTAGTAGAGGGTGAGAATGGTACGGGTAAATCTTTAAGAACAGAAGGCTATGTAATTGGTGGAAAAACAGGTACAAGCAGGACTCACTTAGAAGGAGTAGGTTATTCAGATAACAGATTTAATACATCCTTCACAGGTTTTGTAGAAACAAGAGAAGGACCAGTAGTAGGTTCTATTCTATTATGGGGTGCTAATATTTCTCAAAATTCTGAATATGTTACAGGAGGATCAACAGCAGCCCCAATATTTAAAAACATTATAAGTTATTTTATTCCTGAGGATCAATCTCGATAATGTTAAATGAATTAAAAAATGTACTGGATAAAGATTTTGATTACAATAATTTAGTTAATAGCACTCTGGATATTAAAAAAAATTCAGTTTTACTAATAAATAATGATTCTGAGACACGCTTAGATGAATTGGTATTAGATGCAATCAATAAAAATGTAAAAAATATAATTACAAGCAAAAATTGTACGCTCGCTAATAGCAAGATAGTTAAAGTAGAAAATTATGAAAAAACTTTTAATGAGTTATTAATAAAGTTGTGTAAAAACTTTGATAAAAAAAACTATTTTGGCATTACAGGAACCAATGGAAAGACAACAACAGGTTATTATTTAAACCAATTAATAAAGAGTAAATCTATTTTTATAGGGACTACAGAAGAAGATTTATTTAAAAATATTACAAATGAAGAGCATTTAACTACGCCAAAATTATTTAATATTTTAAAACTATTAAGTAAAGAAGAAAATAAAGATATTAATGATGTTGTTATTGAAGTATCATCACATGCTTTAGATCAAGAAAGATTAAAAGGCATTTATTTTAAAGTTTCTGGCTTCACTAACTTATCTCAAGATCATTTCGATTATCACAAAAATATTGATAATTATTTTGCTTCAAAACTAAAAATGTTTACTGAAGATTCATCTGAAAAGTTTGTATATGTCGATTCTGAATGGGGAAATAAATTAAAACATGAGTCTAAACTTCCCTCATTTAGTATCGGTTATAAAAGTAATAATAATCTTTATATAGAGAAAATTAATGTAGACAAAGAATCTTTTGATTTAGAGTTTTATCTTGATGGTAAAAAATATGAAATTTCTGTGCCTTTGAGTGGTCCACTTGCACATATGAATTATTTACTTGCTTTATCTATGGCTTATTTTTCAGAACAATATAAATTAAGTGAATTGTTAGAAGCATCAGCTGATATTAAAAATCCTCTTGGTAGGTATGAAATTATTAGTATAGACACTAATGATATTATCATTGATTATGCTCATACCCCTGAATCAATAAAGCAATCAATTGCTTATGTGAAAGGTAAATATAAAAATACGACTGTAATTTTTGGTGCTGGTGGAAATAGGGATAAAGATAAAAGACCTTTAATGGGAGATGCAGTAAATGAAGCTGACAAAATAATAATAACTAATGACAATCCAAGAGATGAAAATGAAGAGGATATTGCAAAAGACATATTAGAAGGGGTTAATTTAAATAAAGACGTAGAAGTAGTACTAAATCGTAAAGAAGCAATTAGAAAAGGAATAGAGAATCTTAAAAATGATTCTGTATTATTAATACTAGGGAAAGGTCATGAAAAAATTCAAGAATTTGAAAACAATACAATTAAATTTAGTGACCAACAAGTAGTCAAAGAAATGATAAAGGAAATTCAATGATTGCAGTAATAGTTGCAGGAGGTATCAGTTTTTTATTTGTTTTGTTCTCTACTTCTATTGGAGTCAGTTATTTTAAGAGTAAAAATATAGGACAACCAATACAAGAAGAGTTAAATTTTCATGATCATAAAAGAGGAACTCCTACTATGGGAGGTGTTTTTATAATACTTGGAACTTATATAGGTTTTATATTATCTCATATAAATTTTTGGACTATTGGAAAGGGTTTTAAAGTTGAGCTTATTTCAATCAGTACAGAGATATTCTTACTTTTAATAATTGGAACACTTATGGGTATTGTTGGATTTGTAGATGATTATTTGAAAGTTAAAAAGAGTAGAAACTTAGGTTTGAAACCAAGAAATAAATTATTTCTTCAGACAATTGTTGGCTGCGTTGCAAGTTATTACTTCTTTAGTCTTGATTATTCTTCAACTTTTTATTTATTTAGTGGATTTGGTATCGATGTTGGATTCATTAAATGGATTTTAATTATTTTCTTGATTGTAGGAATTACTAACTCTGTTAATTTAACTGATGGACTAGATGGTTTAGTAGCGGGTAGCGCAACAGTTTCTTTTGGAGGTATTTTGATTATATCTTTTTGGATATTTAGACATCCTGAGTATTATTCAAGTTTTATGAATTCAGCATTTGTTTCTTCTGAGCTTGCAGTACTAGTATCTTCCATTGCTGGTTCATGCCTCGGGTTTTTATGGTGGAATACAAACCCTGCAAAAATTATTATGGGAGATATAGGCTCACAATTTATTGGCGCGATGTTTCCATTAATTCTTTTTTCTATTGGAGCAGATACTTTGATATTGTTTTTCTGTTTTTTATATATTTTGGAAGCAACGTCTGTAATTGTGCAAGTTCTCTCATTTAAATACAGGGGTAAAAGAGTATTCAAAATGACTCCTATACATCATCATTTTGAGATGAGCAATTGGGCAGAAACTACAATTATTGTTAGATTTTGGATAGTTAATGGAATATTTATTGTTATAGGGCTAGGTCTTTTCTACGGTGATTGGGTCTTGTTTGGTAATTAAGTGAAAAAATTAATATTTGGATACGGAGTTACAGGTAAAACAGTAGAACAGTATTTTCAGAAATCTAATATTAATTATCTTATTTATGATGAAAATAAGGAGTTAAATTTACCTACTGAGCTTGTTTTCGAACCTTCTAGATTTTCAGAAATAGACGAAGTAATCATCTCACCAGGAGTTAAACCTAGTAATTCTTTATTAGAGCAATTTTATTTAATTGAAAAACCCGTTATCACTGATATTGACATATTTAATAATATTTATAAAGAAAAAATAATTGGAATTACAGGAACAAATGGTAAAACTACTTTTGTAAATTTACTGGCAGGTTTTTTGAATTCACAAGGGTCTGAATCAATCGCTGTAGGAAATGTTGGTAAATCTCCCTTAGAAATAATTGATAAAAAATTTGATTATGTTGTGATGGAGCTCTCAAGTTTTCAACTTCATTATATAAATAAACTAGATCTTTTTATGGGTGTAATATTAAATATTTATGAAGATCATTTAGATTGGCATAGAGATTTTGATGAATACGCAAATTCGAAAAGAAGGATAAAAGAATTTATCACTGAAGAAAACGTAATAACTAATTTCTTAGATGGGAATGATATTAATAATTTAGATAAAGAGTTTGACTTATCAAAATTACCTTTTTATAAAAACACTTCAGAAATGTTTTTAAAAGTTATTGAAAATCTAAATTTTAATAAAAACACAGGTTATGAATATTTACTAAATTCAAAAACAGATGAACACAGATATGAAATAGTAGATGAATTTAATGATGTTCTATTTATTAATGATTCAAAATCTACAAATTTTAATTCTGTATCAATGGCAACAAAAAATATTAATAATGGAATTTTAATAATGCATGGATTAACTAAGAACATTACAACTAAAGATTTGAAAATTTATGATGGCGTGAAAACAATATTAATCCCAAAAGATATGGATGTTAATTTTGGTAATTTAGATATTGAGATTATTCGACTTGATTCAATTTTTAATTTAAAAGACGTTTTATTAAAAATTATTAATCCTGGTGACACAGTTTTATTTTCCTGTGGAGGTGCAAGTTTTAATGATTTTGAAAATTATGAAGAAAGAGGAAGATTCTTTAAAGATATTGTTTTAAATATAAAAAAGGAAATTAATGGTTAAACTTAGTAATTCTTTATTTAAGAAAATTAATTATTTTTCAGTATGGTTTCTTGTTACTTTTGGTATTTTATTAAACATATCGGCTTCATCTGTACAAGGCTTGAATCAATTCGATGATAATTTTCATTTCATTAAAAGACATATAAGTTCAATAATTATTGGAATTATTATTTACAACTTAGGTAAAAAATTATCTTTCTCAATGTATAAAAAATTTGCAAATGTTTCTATTGTAACAATAACTTTAGCTTTGTTTTTTGTTCTCACTTATGGAATTGTGGCAGGAGGAAGCAGGAGGTGGATAGACTTAGGAGTTATCAATCTTCAACCAAGTGAGTTTGCTAAACCAATAATAATTTTTTGGATTGCTTATCAGCTTTCATACATCAAAACTGAAAATTCAAATTTTTACTATTTAAAAAGAGCACTTGCTTTACCAATTCTATGTTGCTTTTTCATTTATTTAGAACCAGATTATGGTACGACACTAACTATTTTTTCTATAATTCTTGCACAAATATTATTTTCTGATATTAAATTAAGATATCCTATTGGAGTTTTATTATTATCACCCATACCTTTGTATTTACTTGCTGCTTCTGGAACTTATAGATTGAATCGAATCTTAACTTGGTGGGATGGTAAATGTAATAGAGGCGAGGATTTGCTTGGTGACTGTTTTCAACTAAATCAAAGCAGAATAGCTATAAGTTCAGGAGGTTTATTTGGCTTAGGACCAGGAACTTCTAGAGCACGGTGGGGAATGCTTCCAAATTCACATTCAGATTTCATTGCCTCAATAATTGGTGAAGAGTATGGATTTATTGGTTTGCTAATTTTATTGATAATGCTTTTTCTCCTCATAATTTCATTTTACGGATTAGCAATAACCAGTAGGTCTGAATTTAAAAGGATATTTTTGTCTGGTGTCGCTACTTGGATACTTGTACAGTCAATATTTAATTTAGGAGGTTTAGTGGGACTTCTCCCTATTACAGGAATTGTCTTGCCATTTATTGCATATGGAGGATCTGCTATGGTGGCTATGTTTATAGCATTTACTATTTCACATGTTGAGCCTACAGAAGAACAGTTATGAAAAAAATTGCTGTGTTTTCAGTAGGGAGTGGCGGACATGTTCTGCCAGCAAAAAATATTATAAATGAATTAATAGATCACGGGGTGTCAATTGATAGGTTTATATTTATAACTGATGAAAGAGGAATTCAGTACCTCTCAGATATTAAAGTAAAAGTTTTAGTAACAGATGTTTATAGGTCAAATTATGGTTTATTAGGATACATATTTAATTTCTATAAATTTATTAAAACAATATATAAAACAAGAAAAATATTAATAAAAGAAAATGTAAGTATTGTGCTTACTACAGGTTCATATATTGCTCCTATTGCTTCTTTGCTTTCTTATATAATGAAAATCAAGCTATTTGTTCAAGAACAAAATATTTACGCAGGACTAGGCAATAAAATAGCTTCTATTTTTCCTGGAGTTGTATTTACCTCATATCCTGAAACAAAAAATATAGTTAAAAAAAGAGTTGCATACGTTGGACCAGTAATTAATAAAAATTTATTAAAAAATAGAAAATTAAATAGAAGTCAATTTACATTAGGAATTCAAGGTGGAAGCCAAGGTTCTAAGGAGATTAATAATTTATTTTATGAGTATTATACAAAAAATGATATGAGTGAAATTAATATTCTACATATTACAGGGAAAGGCAAAGAACTTAAAAAAATAAATGACCCTAATTATTCAAAATATGACTTTGTTGACGATATGAATACATATTATTCAAAAATAAATTTACAGATATCAAGATCTGGAGGAGGGTCTTTAGAAGCAGCTTATTTAGGAATTCCACAAATTTTGATTCCGTACAAACATGGAACAACGTCTTCTCACCAGCTTTTAAATGCTGAATATCTGAAAAAAATTGGTCTTGCTGTAATAGTTAATTCTTATGAAGAACTAGACAAAATATTGAATAAAATATTCAATAATTTGGATAACTGGAAAGATCTTTACTTTAATGAAAATATTATAGAAAGTGGAAATATAAAGATTACAGATATGATATTGAAAGAAATTAATGAAGAATTATAAAGATATATATGTACTCGGGATAGGTGGAGCTGGTATGAGCTCTATTGCAAAGTATCTAGTTCAAAAAGGACATAACGTTAGAGGCTATGACCAAAGAAAATCATTTTTAACTAATCAGCTCGAACAAGATGGAATAAAAGTAGAATTTGAAAAACATAAATTAAATTACTCTGAAGCAACACTCTATATTTATTCATCAGCTATAAATTTAGAAGATAAATATTTAAATATATATAAAAACAAAGATAATGTAATTTCAAGACCTGAGTTCCTAACTGAATTATCAAGAGAATCTAAGATAATTGGAATAACTGGAACTCACGGTAAAACTTCAACGACAGCTTTACTAGCTCATATTTTTCATTACAACAATATCGATGTTTCTTACATATTTGGTGGTTCTACTTCATATAGTGGAATTGGAGGACATTTTGGAGGATCTGACCAACCTTTAGTTCTTGAAACAGATGAAGCATTTAATACTTTTAAAAATATTGAAATTAATGATTTGCTTGTAACAAATATAGATGAAGATCATTTAGATTACTTTAAGTCTTTTGAAAATCTAAAAGAAGCTTTCATACATGTAATTAACAAAGTAAAGAATAATATAGTATTAAATTATGATGATGAACATTTAAAAAAGATAAATCCTACTTCAAATTGTTTAACTTACTCTTCTAAAGAGGAAACAACTTTTAAAATAATTTATCCAAATAAATTTGTTTTTGACAATATTAAATATGAAATTATTACCAATTTAATTGGATCTCATTTCATATCTAACATTGTTGGAGCTATTTGTCTTGCGAATTTAAATGGAATTTCTATAGAGAATTCTTTAAAAGCTATAGAAACTTTTCCAGGAGTTAAAAGAAGGATTGAATATTTGGGTTCTGTACTGGGTGTTAATATTTATGATGACTATGGACACCACCCAACAGAAATAAAAGCTACTATAAATGCACTAAAACAAAATACAAGTGGCAAACTTTTTGTAATTTTTCAACCCCACAGGTATACAAGAACAAAAAATAATTTTGAAGAATTTAAAAATGTATTAAAAATAGCTGATCAAGCAATTGTAATAGATATTTATCCTGCAGGAGAGATGGTTATACCTGGAGTAAGTAGTAAAAACTTTGAGGATGTTAATATAAAGTATTTAAAATCTATGAGGATGGTTCCAAGTTTTCTATCTAGTAGAGTAAATAAAAATGACACTATATTAACTATTGGAGCAGGGGATATAACATTGTTGGGACCAGAAATAATAAAATATTTAGATGAATAATAGAATTAAATTATCAACCGTTACTACTTATAAATTTGGTGGATATTGTGATAATTTCATTGAGATTAATTCCAAAGAAGACTTAAGTCATATAAAAAGATCAAGTAATTTAAAGAAAATATTCGTACTTGGTAAAGGATCGAATGTAGCTTTTTCTGATAAAGGATATGAAGGCACTGTTATAAATCCCAACCTAAATGGTATAAAATATTGTTCTGAAAGTGATGAAATTAAAGTTGAAGCCGGATACTATTTGCCGGACCTCGCACGCTTTTACAAGAAATACAACTTAGAAAATGCTGAATTCTTAATAGGGATACCAGGTTCAGTTGGGGGTGCTGTAAAAATGAATGCTGGAGCATATGAAAAAGAATTTTCTGACATAATTAACTCTGTAGAAACTTATAACTTAGAATCATGCAATTTTGAGACTTTTGGTATCGAAGAATTAAAATTTTCATATCGAAATTCTACAAATTTTAATAACAGAGTCGTATTATCAGTTAACTTGAAAGCTTTTCCTGGTGATCCAAAAAAAATTAATAAAACTTTAAAAAGCTACATTCAGTACAGAAAAAGAACTCAACCAGCAGGAATTTATAACGCAGGTAGCGTTTTTAAAAACGGGATTGATTATTCAGCAGGGGAATTAATTGATAAAGCAGGTTTAAAAGGATATTCCGTTGACGGTGTTAGAGTTAGTGAAAAACATGCAAATTTTTTTATTGCTCCAAAAGGGTCAAAAGCAATATCCCTTTATAATCTTGTAAACTACGTTAAAGAAAAAGTAGACACAAAGTATGGTGTAGCACTAGAGAAAGAGATTCTTTTTATTGGTGTTTTTGAATAGTTATGGATTACGGAAAAATTGAAAGGCAAACCTTTAAAACATATCTAGCATTTTCTGGACTTGTTTTATTTTTTTTAATTGGATCTTTTGGATATGTTTTTTCGTCTAACTATAGGATTTCAGAGATACAATACAATAGAGAGCTAAATTTGAACTATAGTTCTCTAAACAAATTTATAGGCACATCGATTTGGTTAGTTACTGATCAATTTTCTGACGAATTTTATAAAGACAACCCTACAGTAGAAAAGGTATCATTAGTCCGCAAGATGCCCTCAACCTTAGTTATAGATATAACACTTTCTGAACAGCTAGCGTTCATAACTGATGCGAGGCAAAATCCTCCACGGTCTTTCATACTATATAAAAATTTACACCAAAGCTCTATCCGAAAGAGTAACAATCTAGATCTAATCAGTATTTCAATAACAAATGGACCTGTTCCAGAAGGGTTCCTTGAAGAGGTAGCTACATTTGTATTAACTCTAAAAAAATATCCAATAAATTTATCTAATGTTTCTCTAACATACGACGGCAAAGAAGTGTACGTCATTCATTTTGAAACAGTTGTAAATTTAGGAGGGCCTATTGATCTAGCTAGAAAGGGGACCCTTGTAGGTTATTACATATCAGAAATGCCGTGTGATGGAGAGATTAGGGTTGTTTACACGGACGACGGTAGCAATATTAAAGCCGTTAAAAATTGTAAATAATCTAAACCTAAAGTATAGATATAGATAAAATATATAAAATTTATTGTCTAATATTGTAAACAGTGATATTCTTTATTTAAAAAATAAGGATTTTTTATGGCAAAAAAGAAAAAAGAAAAAGGAGTTAATTTAAATATGCGACCTAGAAACTATTCTGCAGTTATTAAAGTTGTAGGTGTTGGTGGAGGCGGAACCAACGCTGTAAATAGAATGATTAAGATGGGAATTAAGGGAGTAGATTTTGTTGCTTGTAATACAGATGCACAAAGCTTACTTGGATCTAAAGCTGATATGAAGTTAGATCTTGGAAGACAATCTACTCGTGGCTTAGGTGCTGGTGCAAATCCTGAAATAGGTAGACAGGCAGCAGTAGATTCAGAAGAACTAATTACTGAGGCATTAAAAGGTTCTGATATGGTTTTTATAGCAGCTGGCGAAGGAGGGGGAACCGGTACTGGTGCATCCCCTATACTTGCTAGTGTTGCTCATGAGCTAGGAGCTCTTACAGTAGGGGTAGTTACTAGACCTTTTGGTTTTGAAGGTAGAAGAAGGTCAGTTCAAGCTGAAGAAGGCATTCAGGCCTTAAGAGATGTTGTAGATACTTTAATAGTTATACCTAACGACAGACTATTACAAATAAGTGATAAGGATATTAAAATTAATGAAGCATATCTTAAGTCTGACGAGATTTTAGCGAATGGTGTACGTGGTATAACGGGTCTTATTACTAATCCTGGTGTAATAAATGTAGACTTTGCTGATGTTAGAACAATCCTTAAAGATGCAGGGAATGCTGTACTAGGAATAGGAAAATCTACTGGTGAACAAAGGGCTCCTAATGCAGCACATGCTGCTATTTCCTCACCATTATTGGAAGCAAATATGGATGGAGCTGAAGGAGTTCTTATAACTATAGCTGGTTCTGAAAATCTTAAATTGCAAGAAGTAAATGAAGCAGCAAGGGTTATAACTGAAAGGGCTGATGATAATGCAGAAATTATTTTCGGACACCTTGTAGATGAAAGCTTAGGAGATGCAGTGGAAGTCACAGTTGTTGCAGCAGGATTTGGACCTAGACCGAATAGAAGAAGCGTTACAGATGTCGGTGAAAGTGATGGAGGTGATGGTCTCCCTGATTTTATCAGAGGATGATTCAATCTCAGCTAATTCCTAACGCACAATTTAACGAAGCTTTAAATTCTGAAAATTCCGGTGACAATGATTCTTTAGACATGTGCTTCATGGATCAATCACATAGTGATATTTTTATAGAAGTAAATAAACCTGGTAAATATAAAGCGGATGCATTAGTTACTAAAAATAAAAATTTACCGCTAGTTGTTTTAACTGCTGATTGTATGCCAGTTTTAATTTCTGATGATGAAAAAATAGGTGTAATACATATTGGGTGGAAAGGGTTAGAAAATAATATATTTTATAAAACTATTTCAAGTTTTAATTTACAAAATTTAAAAGTTTCAATTGGTCCCCATGCTCAAAAATGCTGCTATGAAGTTAAAGAAGACTTAGAGTCAAAATTCAGTGAGTATTGCTTAAGAGTAGGAAATAAAATATATTTGGATCTTAGCAAAGAAATTAAAGAATTTTGTTTAGAAAATAATATAGGTATTGAAGTTTCAAATATATGTACTATTGAAAATCAAAAATATAATTCATATAGACGAAATAAAACTGAAAATAGACAGAGTAGTTTTTTATGGATTTAAACACATTAAATAATATAAGTAACCTAGTAGAAGAATACAATGCGCAACTTCTTCCAGTAATTAAAGATAGAAAAATTGAAAATATTATAAAAATATACAACGCGGGTTTTACAGAATTAGGTGAAAACAGATTAGGGGAATTGATAGAACATAAGAGTAAATTAGAGGAAGCAAGATTTCATTTTATTGCACCTTTGCAATCACGAAAAATAAATAAAATTATGGAAAATTGTATTTCAATCCATACTTTATCAAGGATGAAAGAAGCAGAGATAATTAATAAGCATTACTCTAATCAAAAAGTGTTTGTTCAAATAAATATTGACAATGATCCAAATAAAAACGGAATAATTCCTGGAGAAGTTGATGCTTTTTTTAACATGTTTGAAAATTTAAATTTTTTTCCAGTAGGAATAATGTGTATCCCGAGTATAGAAAATGATCCAAAGAAGGTTTTTTCCTATATGCAAAAAATAAATGAAAAGCTTAAAAGTAATTACAAACAATACTTTGGAGAGCTATCTATGGGAATGTCTGATGATTATGAAATAGCACTAGATTATGGTGCTACAATAGTTCGTATAGGTAGTAAAATCTTTAATTAATGTTAGAAAAATTTCTTATTTCAATAGGTTTGAAACAACCAAATTCAATAGAAACATATTCAGATGATCCTGTTTCAACTGTTAGGCCATCTAGTGAAAATAGATTCACAAGTGAAGAATATTCAGGTGATGTAAAAGTTCATGAACCAAAAGATGAGGTTGAAATAAAAGTTTTAAAGACATTTTCTGAAATACACAATCTCGGACTTGCTATAAAAGATGAATATATAGTTGCTATGGACATTAGAGATATTGAAGACCAAACAGAAAGAAGGCGGATTCTTGATTTTGTAACTGGTATGGCATTTGTAAGTAATTCAACTATTAGATCTATCAATAGAGACGGTGTATTTCTGATACTCCCATCAAACTCATCTTTGCCTTCAAATGAAAGAGAAAGACTGCAAGAATTGGGATTATATAAAATAAATGTGTAGTTTATTAGGATTATCCTATAGATTTTTTAGCTATGCTCTTTTCCTATGGATTATATTGAGTTGGATTCAAGTTTCTTCAGAACATCCTATAGGTCAACTAAAAAAAGTATTAGATAGTTTTTTTGATCAACTCTTAGCACCAATTAGAAATATGATTCCTACTTTAAGAATCGGTATGGCTGGTTTGGATTTATCACCAATAATCCTTATATTAGGATTGAATTATCTTGTATTGCCAATTCTGTCAAGAATGGTTTGTTAAGAAATTTTAATTTCTGTATCTACAAAATAATCTAAAATCTTATTTGAGCCTTTTTTATTTTTTATTTCTAAATCTGTTGTTAATGTTTCATTGATTATATAGTTTTTAAACTCAGCGACAGAATCTAAAAGTACTTCATTATCAGAATTGATAATAAGAGATATCCTATCTGTTATATCAAAACCCATGTCTTTTCTTTGTTTTTGTATAATTGAAACTAACTCTCTTGAAATTCTTTCCTTTAATAATTTATTATCTATAGTAGTTTCTAAATAAACACTGAAATCTTCAACTATATCTTGATTTTCTCTTTCTTTATTTTTTATTAGCCTTATTTCAATATCCGAAATATTTATATCTTCATTATTAAAACTTATTTTTTTATTTAAAATAAGTTTTTTAATTTCTTCTTGGTTCAAATCTGATAAATAAATTTTAAACTTGCCTATATCTTTACCTAGTTTTGGTCCTAGAGTAGAAAAATTTGGTTTACACTCATATTTAACCCAATTTTCAAAATTATCATCAAATTCTAAATTTTTAATATTTAATTCATTGAGAATAATTTCTTCCATCCTTTTTATTTGTTTTGATTTATTTGAATCATTTGTGATTATTGTAAGTCTACTTAGTGGTTGTTTATTAGGTATATCAACATTTAATCGTATGTTTCTTACAGATCTAATAATATTTTTTGCTATTTCCATTTCATTTTCTAAATTTAAATTAATCAAATCTGTATTTGATACTGGATAGTTTTCATAATGTATACTGCCTTTATCATTATTTGTTAAACCTTGATAGATTTCTTCACAGATAAATGGTAAAACTGGAGCCATTGTTTTTGAAAAATCTAATAAGACTTCATGTAAAGTTTTAAACGCATTTATTTTGTCAATATCATCATTCCCTTTTTCCTTCCAAAACCTTTTCCTATTAGATCTGACATACCAATTTGTTAGTTCATCTATGAAATTAATAAGAGGTGGAATTACCTCATATAGATAATAGTTTTCCATCTTTTCATTGACTGTTTTAATTAAAGACTGTAGTGAAGAGACAATCCACTGGTCCATAAGAGGTCTTTCGTTAATAGGTGATGCTTTATCCAACTCCTCTATAGTTATTTCATCTGCATTTGCATAATTTGAAAAGAAAGTAAAACTATTCCATAAAGGAAGAATCACATTTCTGGTAACTAATTTAACTCCTTCTTCTGAGAATTTTAAAGGTTCTCCTCTAACTACTGGAGAATTGATTAAATAAGCCCTTAAGCTATCTCCTCCATAATTATTAAGCAAGTCTTCTGGATCTGGATAATTCTTTAAACTTTTACTCATTTTCCTACCATCTTCAGCTAGGATCATTCCTGTGGTTATGCAGTTTTTAAAAGCCACTGAATCAAATAAAGCCACTGAAAGAATTGTTAAAGTATAAAACCAGCCTCTTGTTTGGTCTAATCCTTCAGCAATAAAATCAGCTGGAAATCCCTCCATAAATAGTTCTTTATTCTCAAAAGGGTAGTGTTGTTGACCATAAGGCATGGAACCTGATTCAAACCAACAATCCAAAACCTCGGGAGTTCTTTTGTAAATTTTTCCGTCTACTTCTATTTCAATTTCATCAAGATAATGTTTATGTAAATCAGTTACCTTTTCACCTGATAATGACTGAAGCTCTTCTATAGAGCCAATACAAATTAAGTCTTCAGGGTCATCTTTATTAATCCAAATCGGTATACAACTTCCCCAATACCTGTTTCTGCTAATTGCCCAATCTCTTGCATTAGCTAACCAATTAGAAAAACGTTTGTCACCTATAAAACCTGGTACCCAGTGAGTTTCATTATTTAGCTCAACCATTCTTTCTCTAATTTTTTCAACATTTACAAACCAAGTAGGGATTGCTTTATATATAAGAGGCTGTCCTGTTCTCCAACAAAATGGATAAGAGTGTGTCTCGACTGTTTTACTAAACAATAAACCTCTTTCATCTAGTTGTTTAATTATTAATTCATCAGCATCCTTAACATATTTACCTTCTAGGCCTTTAACGCTTGAATTAAACTTTCCGGACATATTTACCGGATCTACAATTGCATCTATTCCAGCATTTTTAAGTGAATAAAAATCACTTTCTCCATAAGCAGGAGCTTGAGAAACTAAACCTGAACCAGAGTCTGTATTTGTATCATCACTATGAATTAATCTAAAAGCTCCATTGGTATATTCATCACTAAATTCATCATAAGCTGGTATATATTCTGCGCCAACAAGGTCAGAGCCTAAAGATTCATCAATAATTTCAAAATCAAAATCATTTAATTCATGTAGTCTATCTTTAGCTATCCAATAAAAAGTATTTTTTAATAAAATTCTAGAATAAGTAATTTCGTTACCTATCGCTATTGCAAGATTTCCAGGTATACACCAAGGAGTTGTTGTCCAAACAAGAAATTCGTCAGCTGCTTTAATTTTCTTATAATCAACTTTAGCTTTTAATGTAAAAAATATAGAAGGATCTTCAATTTCTCTATAATCCATATTTGCTTCAAAATTAGAGAGAGGAGTAGAAGCAGCCCAGGAATAGGGCAAAACTTTATAGTCTTGATAAATTAATTTATTGTTCCACAATTCTTTGAATACCCACCATACACTCTCCATAAAATCTGGATCCATAGTTTTGTAATCATTTTCAAAATCTACCCATCTACCAATTTTTCTTGTAATTCTTTCCCAATTTTCTGTGTTAGTTTGTACTTGTTTGCGACAAGCTTCATTGAAATTAGCAATCCCATATTCATCTATTTCTTGAGGGTCTTCAAGACCTAATTCTTTTTGAACTTCCATTTCAATAGGTAAACCATGAACATCCCAACCAAATCTTCTTTCTACATAAAACCCCCTCATAGTCCAATATCTAGGGACTATATCTTTAATTACACCTGCCAACAAATTACCATAATGAGGACTACCAGTTGGGAAAGGAGGTCCGTCATAGAATCTGAATATTTTTCCTTCTTTTCTGTTATTTAAGGAATTTTGAAAAGCATCAATATCTTCCCAATATTGGGCTATTTTTTCTTCATTACTAGCCAGATCAATATTATTGTCTACTCTTTTGAACATATCTTTAAGATTTTAAATACTTTATTGAGAAATACACTCTATTACTTAAGAATTAAATATTATATTTTTTATTTGATTTATTTGTAAATTTAGTAAGATACTTTCATTAAATAATTAATGAGTAACATGAAAAGAAAATTAGCACAATCAACGATTAATAAATTTAAAAAAAGGCTTACTGAAGAGCAAGAACAACTAAGTACCATCTTAGAAAGACATCAAGAAGAGAGAGAAAGAATTAGACTCTCAGAAGCTTCAGCTGAAAGGAGTCCAGATCCAACTTCAGCTGACGGTGGTTCAATGGCATTTGAGCTTGAGAAGGAATTGACTTTAGATGAAAATACTAAACATTTGTTAAATCAAATTGAACATGCTTTAGTTTTAATAAAGAAAAAGAAGTACGGTAATTGTGAAAGTTGCGATGAACCTATCCCAGTTGCGAGATTAGAAGCCCTACCTTACTCAACAAACTGTAAAGATTGCGCAGTGCTAATTGAATCTTAAAAGTATTCAAAAACCCATTTTTACATCATTACTTTTAGCTTTATTTGATAACTACATAAAATATTTAATTAGGGTCAATAATGTTCAAGAGAATGAAATTATTCAGAATATATTAACAATTGATTTAACTTACAATACAGGAATTGCATTTGGTCTCTTAAGCGAGAAAACAAAAATAACTTTTTTTGTTTCCTTAGGTGTTTTGATCTGGTTAATTTTACAATTTAATAAAGTTCAGAATGAGTCAATAGAGTATTATTCACTAGTCTTGATTCTTGGAGGAGCTTTTGGAAACCTAGGAGAAAGAGGATATAACTTAATTTTTTCAAATAATGGTAAAGTTACTGACTTTATTGAATTGCTATTCATACCCAGTTTTAATTTGGCTGACTCTTTCATCAGTATTGGAATATTTTTACTTATTATTACGGAGCTTCAAAATAAAAAATCTTAATATTTTATATGAAAATGAAAATTTTATTATTTTTAATAAACCTAATGGTTTCCTAACACACCCTGCTAAACACACTAATGAAAATACTTTAAGAGACGAATTAATTAAACTACATCCTTCTATTACAGAATGGGGAGTGCCTTATAGAGAGGGTATCGTTCATAGATTAGACAAAGTAACATCCGGATTAATCTTATGTGCCCTGAATGAATTAACATTTAAAGTTCTCAGTGATAAATTTAAAAAAAGAACTATTAAAAAAACATATATTTCAATCATTGAAGGCAAAACAAATACAGAAAGTGGGATTATTGATCTACCTTTAAAAAGATCAATAGAGAATAGAAATAAAAGAACTGTTGCTAAGAATGGAAGGGAGTCAATTACTGAATTTAATACAATACTAAAGACAAGTAATTATAGTCAAATATCTATAAATCTAATTACTGGACGTAACCACCAGATTAGAGCACATATGGAATACCTAAAGACTCCTGTTGTTAACGACACTCTTTATGGCGCAAACCGTTTAAATTTTTTACAACCTAACGAAATTTGTCTCCACTCTTCAGCCCTAGAATTTTCTATTTTCGATGAAGATTATAAATTTAAAGTTGATCCACCGTTATTTTTTAATAGAGTTCTGGAAGTGTAAATTTTTCAAAATAGATTTAAAATACATCTATGAGTAAATCTTTTGTACACCTACATGCTCACACTGAGTATTCGATGCTTGATGGTGCTGCAAAAATTGAGAGTTACTTAGATAGAGTAAAAGAACTTAAACAACCTGGTGCAGCAATAACTGACCACGGCAATCTTTACGGTGCTCTAGAGTTTTATAATTTAGCTAAGAAAAAAAAGTTAATTCCGATTATTGGTTATGAAGCTTACTTAATAAATGATTCAAGGTTTGATAGACCAGATAGAGATAATAATAAACGTTACCATCTAACTTTATTAGCAGAAAATACAAAAGGTTATTGGAATCTTGTTGAAATGGCAAGCCGAGCTTTTACAGAAGGTTATTACTATAAACCAAGAATTGACTATGAATTATTAAAAAAATATAGTGATGGAATTATTGCTTTATCTGGATGTCTTGGAGGTGAGATTGCACAATATTTAGCTCCAGATGGCTCAACAGAAGAGGGCAATAGTCCTGCTGAAAGAAGTTTTGATAAAGCTTTAGAAAAAGCAAAATTTTATCAGTCTATATTTGGAGAAGAAAAATTTTATATTGAATTACATAATCATGGTATAGAACAACAAAAAATTATTTTACCTGATTTAATTAAAATATCTGATGAAATTGGTGCACCATTAGTAGCAACAAATGATTCTCATTATGTTAATCCTGAAGATTCATCAGCACATGATGCTTTATTGTGTGTTCAAACTAATGCAACTTTGGATGATGAAACTAGATTTAGATTTGATGGTTCAGGATATTATATTAAATCATCAGAAGAAATGAGAAAGTTATTTCCGGAAAGTAAATATCCAGATGCTTGTGACAATACTATAAAAATTGCTGAAAAAATAGATTATAGTTTTAGTTCCACTAAGTATTACTTACCTGACTTTCCCGTTCCAGATAAAAATAAATCAATTAAAGAATTTTTATATGAAAAAGTTCAAGAAGGAGCAAAAGAACTATATCCAAAAATAACTAAAGAGATCAATGAAAGAATAGATTACGAGTTAGACGTTATTAATTCAATGGGATTTCCTTCATATTTTTTAATAGTTGGTGACTTAATGAAGTATGCGAAAAATAACAATATTAGAACGGGTGCGGGTCGTGGATCTGCTGCTGGTTCAATTGTTTCCTACTGTTTAGGAATAACTGGAATAGAGCCTTTAAAGTATGGATTGTTATTTGAAAGATTTTTAAATAAAGGAAGAAAAGAATTACCAGATATAGATATGGATTTTGATGAAAGATACAGAAATGATGTTATCCAATATGTAATTGATAAATATGGAAGTGATAAGGTTGCACACATTATAACTTTCGCAACAATTAAAGCTAAACAAGCAATTAGGGATTCAGCAAGGGTTTTAGGCTTACCATTTTCTTCAGGGGACAAAGTTGCTAAATTAATGCCTCCAATGATACTTGGTAATACAGCTACAATTTCTGAATGTTTAAAGCTTGATGAAGAAAATAAAAGTGGGTACAGTAAAGAATTTTATTCAGCATCTTCAGAATTAAGAAATCAATATAAAAACGACGAAGAAGTAAAAAAAATTATAGATATAGCAATTGGCTTAGAAGGGTTGAGGAGACAAGATGGTATTCATGCTGCTGCTGTGGTTATTTCTCCGGATACAATAACAAACTTTTTACCAGTCCAGCAAAAAGGTAAAGAAGCTGAGCTTGTCACTCAATATGAAATGCATACAGTCGAACAATTGGGTTTATTAAAAATGGATTTTCTTGGTTTGAGAAATCTTTCAATAATAGACAGAACTCTTGAATTAATTAGTAATAAAAAATTAGATATAGACAACATTCCATTAGATGATAAAAAAACATTTGATTTGTTTTCTCAAGGCAAAATGACAGGTGTTTTTCAGTTAGAAAGTAGGGTAGCTCAATCTACATCAAGAAACCTTAAACCTAAACGATTTGAAGATATTGTAGCTTTAGTTGCCTTAATAAGACCAGGCCCTCTAGGTGCTGGAATGCACAATGAATTTACAGATAGAGCTACTGGTAAAAAAGAAATTGGATATCTTCATAAAGACCTTGAGGAGATATTATCTGAGACTTATGGAGTTATTTTATATCAAGAACAAGTTATGCAGATAGCTCAAAAAATATCAGGTTTTGAGTTAGATGAAGCAGATGATTTAAGAAAAGCTATGGGAAAAAAGATACCAAAAGTAATGGAGAAGCAAAGAATAAAATTTACTAAAGGCGCAATAAAAAAAGGATATTCTGAGCAGTTTGCAATAGAGATATTTGACCAAATTGCATTTTTTGCAGGTTATGGATTTAATAAAAGTCATTCAGTACCTTATGCGCTTCTTGCTTACCAAACAGCTTATTTAAAAGCTAATTATCCAGCTGAATATTTAGCTGCCTGTTTAACTTCTGTAAAAAGAGACAAAGACAGAACAGCTGTTTTTTTATCTGAAGCTAGAGAATTAGGTATAAAAGTATCAACCCCTGACATAAATGAAAGCTTAGAAGATTTTTCTGTTAATAATAATGAGATCATATTTGGATTATCAGCTATAAGAAATGTAGGAGATGTAACCGCACAAAAAATAATTGAAGAAAGAAAAGAAGGGGAATTTGAATCAATAGAAGGATTTCTTTCAAGGATAGATTCTAGGTCACTTAATAAGCGTGGGATAGAAGCAATGATACAAGGAGGTTCCTTTGATAAGTTTGGATACCCAAGAAGAGGTATTTTTGAATCTATTGTTGATTTAATTGAAGATGCAAAGGACTTAAGAACAAAAGTTAATAATTCTCAAGCATCATTGTTTGATTTAGACGAAAACCTCAAAAATAAAACAAAAATTAAAAATATTGAATGGGACAAAAAAGAATTATTAGATAGAGAAAGGGAAATGTTAGGATTTTTTGTAAGTGAGGATCCTCTTAAAGGTTATGGTGAAGTTTTAAGATCTGATTCCTCTCACTCAATATTAGAATTATTAGACTATCCAGAAGACGAAGAGGTCAATGTAGTTATTGCTGGTTTAGTATCTAACGTTCAAAAAAGAGTTTCAAGAAGAGGAAATCCTTGGATCCAATTAGACTTACAAGAAACAACGGGATCTGTTGGAGTATTACTTTTTAATAAATTAGTAGAAAAATATAATGCATCATTTGATGGTGAAACTTACATTAAAGTAACAGGTACATATGTAGGTGGTTCTGAAAATATTATAAGAGCTAGAGATATAGAGCTAATTGAACCTTCAAAAATGATTATTGATTTGGATTCAAGTCCTTTAAGGATAACTGTATCAGAAAATGATCTAGACAAAAATAATTTAGTATTATTAAAAGAATTATTACAAAAACATCCAGGAAATTCAAAAGTAGAATTAGAAGTTAACTCACCTCAGGGATCAAAATTATTAGAACTGAAGTCAATAAAGATTAAGAAAACTACAAAATTACGTAATGAAATAAATACTTTACTTTCAAGTTAATTAATATTTAATTATGACTTTTAATGTTAGTGAATTTCAGAAAAGATATGAAAAAAGAGCTGAAGCAGTAAAAAATAGAGCTATGCCTCCAATTGGTGGAGATGAGAGAATGGCATTTATTAAACAAGCCGAAGAAGATTACCAAGATTATATGGTGATTGCTGAATCTGAATACGAAATTACAAACGATTATTTAATATTTAAATACAAGTTGGATAGTTAATTTAAATTTTCACCCATAGGAAAAATAGTATTAATTACCTCAGCACAAGCTTTAGCAATCTCCATGTGTTCTTTCTGTGTTCCATTAGCTGCTCTTAATTGGATATAATGTATCCAGCTTCTTAGGGTACCGTTCATATAAAGCCTACTAACTGTATTTCCTTCTGGTAATACAGATCTTGCTTGTTCTTTAGCAATTCCAGATTCTATTGCCCAGTTATAGGCATTTATTGCTAAATCAATTACTTCATTTTGTTTTTGATTCCATCTGTTAATAATTTCTGTATCCGTTGTTTCAATTGAATTTTGCCTATTCTTTGGATCTTGTAACCTTGCTTCCCTCGTTACAAATTCTAAGTCTTTTACTGGATTTGCGTATCTTTGACTAAATTCTTGAAAACTAAATGATCTGTGTCTTAATATTTGTCTAGCAATATCTCTTGTTGTCTCAATCTCTAGGCAAGCACTAACCATTTCTAGAGGAGACCAATGTGCATTTTTGATTAAATATTTAATAAGTTTTTCACTAGTTTCGGTATTTAATTGATTTGATGGATTAGAAACTCTTGCACAAAATGCAACTAATTCTTGAGCATCGTCAATACCTTCACTAGATATATCTTCTGTAGGTGATGAATAACTTATTAATTTTACTTTCATTTATGTAACTATATTAAAATAAAAAAAATATGTTTTTATTAAGAGTGATAGTTTTTTTAATACTGGTTTCTATTATTTTAATTTTAGGATTTCCACTATTTATGATTTACGACTTTGCAAATGGCGGTAATTATTTTGGCGTTTGTGATGATATAGCAACCTGTATTATACCAATAACTGAAGGTCCTAAACTCTTAGTTTTCTTAATAGTAGCTTTCTTTCTATTGGTATTATTACTACGTTTAATAATGGTTTTTATAAATAAGTATCAAAAGGTAGATACTATTCTTTGATTACAAAATAAATTGAAAATAAAACAATTCCTACACCTATCCAATTAGTTATATTTAATACTTCTTCAACATAAAATACGCCAATCAAAAGAGCAAAGACACCCTCTAAACCAAAAAGCAAAGATGCAGTAGAAGCATTAATTATTCTCTGACCAAAGAGCTGTAAGTAGAATGCACAAAAATTTACAATAAATCCTAAAAACAATATAGGTAATATAAACTCAAAGCTATTTGGTATTTCATTATATGTTAAAAATGGAAGACATAAGGTTGCTCCTAAAATTGATTGGATAAACATTAACTGAGAGATATTCTTTCCTTTAATATATCTTTCAACCATTACGATGTGTAATGCATACCCTGAAGCACAAATTAAAGTAAACAAGTTTCCAAATAATTGCTCTATGTTATTTGAAGCGATTAAGAAAATACCTAAAAATCCAGTTAACGAAGCAATATAGTTTTTTCTTTGTATTTCTGATTTATTAATTAATTTTGAAAAAATAGGTGTAAGCACGATGTAAAAACCAGTTACTATTCCTGAGTTAATTGTAGATGTTGTAAGAAGCCCTTGAGTTTGAGTTATGTATCCTATCCATAGAAAAATACCCATTAATACTCCAGGTTTGATAATTTCCCTTTGAGGAATTCCACCTGAAAATAAAAACAAAATAGATGCAATTAAATACCTTAAAAAAACTACGGTAGTTGGAGATAGGTCCTCTAATAAATTTTTTACAATAATAAATGTAGAGCCAAACAATAAAGCTGCCAGTATTAAGGCATTTATTGCTAGAAGTTTTTTATTCTTAAACATGCGAATAAGTGAACATTAATATATTGTATAAAATAATTATATGAAAAAACAAGTTAAGGTAAAAGAGATCCAAGAAATATTAGATAAAATATACCCGAAACCACCTGTTCCATTGAAACATAAAGATCCCTTTACTCTTTTAATTGCTGTTTTATTGTCTGCTCGATGTACAGATAAAAAAGTAAACGAAGTGACTCCTGATTTATTTAAATTAGCAGACAATCCAGATGAAATGGCATTAAAAAGTGTACATAAAGTTCGTGAAATTATTAAGCCTTGTGGCTTATCACCTCAAAAATCAAAAGCAATAGTGGGTTTATCTAAAATTCTTGTTAATAAGTATGATTCTGTTGTTCCTGACAATTTTGAACAACTAGAGGAATTACCAGGTGTTGGCCACAAAACTGCTTCAGTTGTAATGAGCCAAGCATTTGGAGTTCCTGCATTTCCTGTTGATACACATATTCACCGTTTAGCTTGGAGATGGGCATTATCGACAAGGAAAAGTGTTGAAAGAACTGAGAAAGATTTAAAACGTTTATTTCCTGAGGAATCTTGGAATAAACTACATTTACAGATGATATATTTTGGTCGGGAGTATTGTCCAGCGATATCACATAAAAGGAAATTATGTCCTATTTGCAGTAAATACGGTCGTAAGGGGATGAAGTAAGATGGATATTAATTTATCAATAGCATTTGTTTTTGGTGTTTTATCTTTTTTTTCACCATGTGTTCTTCCTTTAGTTCCTGGTTATCTTGCAATATTTTCAGATATAGAAAAAAATATTAGGATCCGTTTGATTGGATCAATACAATTTACATTTGGATTTACATTAGTTTTTATTTCACTAGCTGCAATTGCTACTAATATTGGTTCATTTTTTTCTAGAAATTCTCAGTCACTATCAATCGTTAGTGGATTAGTAATAATTGTATTTGGATTAATTCTTTTCTTTCCAAATCTAAATCAAAGATACTTTTATAGTGCAAATTATGTCGATTTGAACAAATTTAAAAATTATAAAAATTTTATTTTAGGATTAACTTTTGCTTTTGGATTTACACCATGCATCGGACCAGTTTTGGGAGCGTTACTTACATTATCATCTAGTTCTCAAACAGTAAATGAGGGAATCTTTCTATTATCTGGATACTCACTTGGTTTAGCAATTCCATTCATATCAATGCCTATACTTTCTACAAAAATAAACCTTAAAGGCAAGCTTTTTACAATATTTCAGCAATATTCAAATAAAATATCTGGGAGTATATTAATAATTATAGGCCTATTAATTTCCTCAGATAGAATGTATCTTCTTGCTTCTTTATTCCAAGATTTATTTATATATTTAAATCTTGATTGGTTAAGTACAATATAAGAATGAATTACATAAAAATAGATAAAGTCTTAACTTTTAGAGGAGAGGACACAGTTTCATTTTTAGATTCACTAATATCTAATGAATTTGTTGAAGGAAAAATTGTTCCATCATTTTTATTATTTCCTGATGGAAAGATAAACTATTGGTTTTTAGCTGAAAAACAAATAGAAGCAGTAAATATATATCAAAATTATGAAGAATTATTAAGAATTAAGGAAACTTTTGAGAAATATAAAATAAGAATTAAATGTGAGATAGAAATTAAAGAAATAGATGTTCACCTAAAAATTAATCCTGATACATTTGAAACAGGATTTGAGGAAAACTATCAAGATAATGATTTATTTACTTGGAATGAGGTCAGTTTAAATACTGAACTTCCAACTTCAGAAATAATAGAAAGTGGATTATTACCCAATGAAACTAAATGGCTTTTAACGTTTCTTAATTTTGAAAAAGGATGTTTCCTTGGACAAGAACCAGTTTCAAGAGTAAATTTCAGAGGTAGGCCACGTAGAAAACTTATAACAAATGAAGATGGTGTTCAAGAATTTATTAAAATTTAATAAATTACAAACTAAATATTGCACCTTTATCGTATCGCTCTAAAGCAAATTGTACGATTGGTCCTACTGATAAAACCATTATTATAGTTCCATATCCATATGAACCTCCAAGCAATACACCAATCACGAAAGCTGTAAAATCAATTGCAATTCTTGTAGACCTAATACTAGGTCCCATTCTAGAAATTCCTGTCATGATTCCATCCCTTGGTCCCGGACCAAGGCCAGAACCTATGTATATCCCTACACCCATGGCGAAAACAACAGTACCAAAATATAAATATAAATGTCTAAGCCAAAATAAGTCAGGAGTTGGTAAGAAATACATAGTCAAATCAATTACATTACCAATTGTAAGTATGTTAATTATTGTTCCAATGAAAGGCTTTTGTTTTAAAGGAATCCATCCTAAGAGTAGAATAAATCCTGTAATTACTCCAGCAAATCCAATCTTGACATTTATTAATTGACTAAATCCATCGTGAAATACATCCCAAGAGTTCAATCCTAATTTAGCCTCGATGGTAAACGCAAGTCCGAAACCACATAAGAACAAACCAAACAATAATTGAGGCAGTCTCTTCAAAATTTTTTTATTCATTGCTACCAAATATTTCTTCTAAAACGTTTATATTTTCAGGACATAATTCATAAATAGACTGAAATCTAATAATTGGAATTATTCTGTCATCATTTTGTACGTCTTTACCATTTAAGATAAGTATGTTTTGAATTGAGAATAAAGATGTTTTTTGACTTACCCAATTTTTTGTATCATTACATACAGATTTACCTATTTTAATTAAAATTTCATCGCTAAGATCACTTAGAGTATTTTCAGCGTCTGAAATACGTAATTGTTTTATGTAGTTATCACCAAAATCCTCGGAAGTAGAAATTGAATAAACTATAATTGCAGTTACAAAAAAAATAAATACTAGGAATCCAGTTTTTGATATATTATTCACTACTTCATTATTAACTTGATTGATATTTAAATCTAGTAAAAATAAAAGTACCCGGAGGGGGAGTCGAACCCCCACATCCGAAGATACTGGATTTTGAATCCAGCGCGTCTGCCAATTCCGCCATCCGGGCTTACTTAATGAGTATATTTGATATATCCAAAAATGAGAGAATTTATTTTTTAAGTTTACAATGGTTTAATGATTATTCTTATTGATGGGTTCAGTGTTGCTTTCAGAGCATTCTATGCGCTACCTGAAACACTTATGACTTCTGAGGGAACACCAACAAATCTTATACATGGATTTCTTTCAATGATTAATAAAGTTATAAACGAGTATAAATCTGAGCAATTGATTGTTGCATGGGATTTACCAGGAAAAACTTTTAGGAATGATATTTATGCAGAATACAAAGCAAATAGATCTCCTGCACCAGATAATTTTAAAATACAGATACCTCTTTTATTTGATTTATTAGATGCATTTAACATCCCTCAGATATCAGAGTCAGGTTATGAAGCTGATGATGTTCTTGGTTCTTTGGCAAAAAAATATAATCAAAAAGATCAAGAAGTATTAATTGTCACAGGTGACAGAGATACTTTTCAATTAATATCAAAAAATACAAAAATACTTTACACAAAAAAAGGCATTTCAGAAATAGACATAGTTGATGAAAAATTTTTTAATAATAAATATGGATTTAAAAAAGATCAATATGTTGAATATTTAGCACTAAAAGGGGACCCTTCAGACAATATTCCAGGTTTAGCTGGTGTAGGAGAAAAAACAGCAACTTCACTATTAAAAAAATATAAAACAATTGAAGGGATTTATAAAAATTTAAATGATTTAACGCCCAAAATTAAAAAGTCATTTGAAGAAAATAAAGAAATATTAAACACTAGCAAAGAATTAGCGACTATTAAAACAGATTTAAAAATAGAATTACCAAAAATAAAGTTAAAGGATACAGCATATTTCTCTGACGAAGTGTTAGAAGCTTCTCAAGATAAAGTAAAAAAGCTTGAATTAAATAAATATATAAAATCAGAAACTCAGAATGAAGAAAGTCATGAAAATAACAAAAATGAAGATTTAATAAGTACAGATAAATTATCAGGTCTACAGTTAGTTTTTATTTTTGAAGACACAATTTATTTTATAAATTCAAAAAACTATGGTAAATATTTAGGCAATTTATCAAAATTAGATAAATTCATATCTTTAACTTCACAAAAACTAATAAATCAGACGGATGAAAAAGTTAAAAATTTAGATTTCGATGCTTATGATTGTATGTTATTTCTAAAAGATCCAAGCATTAGGCCTGATAGCTTATTAAATATTTCAAAATATCTAGACAGAACTGCAAAAATGACAAATAAATCAGATGTAATTGATTATATTAAATTTTTTAAAAAGCATTTCTTATATATAAGTAAGGAAATAGAAACTTTTAAAAAAGACAATAAACTTTTAAGAATTTATAAAGATTTAGACTTTCCATTTTTAGAAATATTAAATTCAATGAATAAAAAAGGAGTCAAGGTATCTAAATCCAAAATAGAGAAATTATCAAAAGAAATAAATAAAGAATTAGATTTATTTGATAGGGAAATAAAAAAGATTACAAATAAAGATTTTAATTTAAACTCACCTAAACAATTGTCTGAAATTTTATATGTTGATATGAAGTATCCAGTAATTAAAAAAACACCGAAAGGTGCTCCTTCAACAGATGCTTCAGTGTTAGAAGAATTATCAAAATCACATGAACTGCCAAAACTTATTTTAAAATATAGAGAGTATGAAAAGCTTAGATCAACGTACATTGAAGGATTGAAAAATGAAATTGTTAAAAGTAGAGTTCATACATCTTACAATTTATTTGGAACAACTACTGGAAGACTTTCATCTGAAAAGCCAAATTTGCAAAATATTCCTAATAAAACAGCAATAGGTCAAAGAATTAGAGAGTTTTTTATAGCAGATTCTAATCATTCATTTGTTATTGCTGATTATTCACAAATTGAATTAAGAGTACTTGCACATTTAAGTAATGATAAAAATATGATTAGCATGTTAAAAGACAGAGATACAGATATACATTCCGAAACAGCTGCTCGAATATTTAATACTGACTTAGATTCTGTTTCAAAAGACATGAGAAGAAAAGCCAAAGAAGTAAATTTTGGATTAATTTATGGAATGGAGTCTTTTGGTTTATCTAAAAGTCTGGACATTTCAAAAAAAGAAGCTACTGAACTAATTGATTCTTATTTCAATCAATTTCCTAAGATAAAAGGATATCTAGATTCTATTGTAAAAAAAGCAGAAAAATCTACCTTTACTGAAACACTTTATGGAAGAAAAAGATTTATTAGAGAATTAGCTTCTTCTAATTTTCAATTAAAAGCTATGGGAAGAAGAATTGCAATGAATGCACCTATACAAGGAACAGCGTCAGATATTATGAAAATTGCCATGATAAAGATTCAAGATAAGATTGCTAAATTAAACTCTACTGATATATTATTACAAATTCATGATGAGATCATTATTCAAACACCAGACAATATAGCAACCAAAACAGCTAAATTAGTACAAAAAGAAATGGAAAATGCAACCAGTCTAGACGTTCCTTTATTTGTAGATATAAAGCAAAATAAAAATTTATCTAATTTTAATAATTAGTTTGTAAATATCCTAGATATGTTATTCTAAAGGTCGCAATACTATGATAGGAAAAATTTATAAATTATGAATGATGATTCAATTAAAGAGTCTCTTCCTACAAATGTCGTTGATATTCCTGATGATGTTAAACCCGAAGATTTTCCAGAATTATTAGAAAAAACAATTGTTTCTTTTAATACAGGAGATGTGATTGAAGGGACAATTGTTCGTATTGATAGAAATGAAATTATGGTTGACGTCGGATACAAATCTGAAGGAATTATCCCCTTAAGAGAATTAACAGTAAGAAAATCTTCAAATCCAAATGAATTAGTTAAAGAAGGAGAAAGAATTAAAGCACTAGTCCTAGACAAAGAAGATGATGAAGGGAGATTAGTTCTTTCAGCTAAGAGAGCAGTATTTGAAAAAGTTTGGGGAGATATACAAGAAATTTCAGATAATAATAAATCAATAAAGGGTACTGTGATTGAAGCTGTCAAAGGTGGTTTAATAATTGACATAGGTGTCAGAGGTTTTCTACCAGCGTCCCTAATTGATGTCAGAAGAGTAAAAGAATTAGATAGTTATATTGGCGAAGAAATAGAAGCCAAGATTTTGGAACTGGATAGACAAAGGAACAATATAGTTCTCTCAAGGAAAGCACACCTCGAAGAAGAATTGTCAGAAGAAAGACAAGGGTTCCTTGAAGACCTTGAGGTTGGAGATGTAAAAGACGGGAGTATTTCTTCAATTGTTAATTTCGGAGCTTTTGTAGACATTGGAGGTATGGATGGACTTGTACATGTATCAGAGCTTTCTTGGAGGCATGTAGAAAATCCAAATGAGATTGTTAAAGTAGGTGACAAAGTAACAGTAAAAGTTTTAGAGATCGATAATGAAAAGGAAAGAATTTCATTATCGATAAAACAAGTAACAGAAGATCCTTGGTTAGATTTTGAATTAACTTTTAAAGAAAATGACGTAGTAGATGGTGAAGTTACAAAAGTTGTTCCATTTGGTGCTTTTGTAACAATTGGTAAAGGTGTTGAAGGATTGGTTCATGTAACAGAAATTTCAGTAGAAAAAGTAGATTCTCCTGAGTTAGCTTTAGCAATCGGTCAAAAAGTTCAAATTAAAATTATAGAATTAGATATTCCAAAAAGAAGAGTTAATTTATCTATTAAACAAGCTGATCCAAACTGGGTTGAGGTAGAAGAAGAGAAGAATACTCCTAAAACTCATTCAACAGAGTCAGATAAGAATAATAAAAATGATGATGAAAAATCTAAACGTCAAAAAGTTGAAGGTGTAGACGAATCTTTAGATAATATACTCCAGGAACTAAAAGATCGCGGGATAGGGAATACTTAAGAATATAGATTTAAAATTTTTTTTTACTTATTCTTAATCCTATGGACAGAAAAGTAACAATAATAACTGGACCAATAGGTAGCGGCAAGTCAACAGTGTTATCGGTTTTAAGAGAATTAGGTTACGAAACAACTGATTTAGATAAAATATCAAATCAAATATTGGTAAGTAATGAATCTTATGAATTTTTATTAAAAAACTTTCCTAACTCAATAAAAGATGGAAATGTTGTTAAAGAAAATATTGCTAAGATTGTATTTAGTAATAAAGAAAAATTAAATAAATTAGAAGAATTTCTGCATCCAAAAATATTAAATAAACTAAATGAAATAATTAATAAAAGTAAGGGGCAACTTTTTGTTGAAGTTTCAGCACCAAAAAAAATATATAAAGATTTTAATACGATAGTTATTTGGGCTTCAAAAAATGAAAGAATAGAGAGACTTGCATCAAGAGGAATGAATAAAGAAGATATCGATAATAGGATTGAGACACAACCGAATGATGAATGGTGGCTTTCATTAGGTGAAGTTATAGAAAATGACTATAGAGAAGATTTAAAAGAAAAGATTATAAATTTAATATCCAATCATGAATAAATTTGAAGTTATTTCTGATTTCAAGCCTCAAGGAGATCAACCTAAAGCTATTCGAAAATTAAAGAATGGCATAAAAAAAGGGTATGATTTTCAAACATTAATGGGTATAACTGGTTCAGGAAAATCAGCAACAATAGCATGGTTAATTGAAGAGCTCCAATTACCTTCTTTAGTTTTAGCACCCAATAAAGCTCTAGCGGCACAATTAGCTAACGAATTTAAACAATTTTTTCCAAATAATAGGGTTGAATATTTTGTTTCATATTATGACTATTATCAGCCAGAAGCTTATGTTCCAAGAAGCGATACTTTCATAGAAAAAGATGCAAATATAAATGAAGAAATAGATAGATTAAGACATTCTGCAACAAGTGCATTGTTAATGAGGAAAGATGTAATTGTAGTTTCATCAGTTTCTTGCATATATGGTTTGGGATCTCCAGAAGAATATAAAAATAAAATTATACCAATTATTAAGGGTAAGGAAAATGATGTTGATAATTTGTTAGCAAAATTAGTGAAGCAACAATATATTAGAAATGACCTTGTAGTAACAAGAGGGAGTTTTAGATTAAAAGGAGACACCCTAGATATATATCCTGTATACGAGGAAACTATTTATAGGATTGAATTTTTTGGTGATGAAATAGAAAATATTTCAAGAATCAATCCAGTAACTGGTGAAATTATAGAAAAACTAAATGAAATAGCTATATTGCCAGCTACACATTATGTTTCTTCTGAAGAAACTGTACAAAAAGCATTAATTCAAATTGAAAAAGATTTAAAAAAGCAAATTGAAAAATTTGAAAATAATAACAAATTATTAGAAGCTCAAAGAATAAAACAAAGAACTATGTTTGATTTAGAAATGTTAAGGGAATTAGGTGTGTGTTCAGGTATTGAGAACTATTCAAGATATTTTGATGGAAGAAAACCTGGAGAAGCTCCCAATACATTAATCGATTTTTTCCCTAAAGATTTTCTAATGGTAGTAGATGAAAGTCATATTGCTATTCCACAAATAAGAGGGCAATATGAAGGAGACAAATCAAGGAAAACAACATTAGTCGATTATGGATTCAGGCTTCCTGCAGCGCTAGACAACAGACCATTAAAATTTAAAGAATGGGAAGATAAAGTATCAAAAACTATTCTAGTTTCTGCTACTCCAGGCAAATGGGAAAATGAAAATTCTAATGAATTTGTTGAACAGATTATAAGACCTACCGGCCTTCTTGATCCCGAAGTAATTGTTAAAGCTACAAAAAATCAGATTGAGGATTTAGTACAAGAAATAGAGTCTGTTGTAGAAAAAGGTAACAGGGTTTTAGTAACAACATTAACAAAAAAAATGAGTGAGGCATTAAGTGATTATTTATTAAAAATGGGAATTAAGACAAGGTATTTACATTCAGATATTGATACTTTAGAAAGAATAGAAATTTTAAGGGATTTAAGAAAAGGAGAATTTGATGTATTAGTAGGAATTAATCTATTAAGAGAAGGATTGGATTTACCTGAAGTACAGCTAGTAGCAATAATGGATGCGGATAAAGAAGGGTTCTTAAGGTCAGAAACAAGCTTAATACAAACAATTGGAAGAGCCGCAAGAAATAAAGATGGATACGTAATAATGTATGCTGATAAAATGACAGATTCAATTAGTAAATCGGTAATAGAAACTAAAAGACGTAGAGAAATACAACTAGCTCACAATAAAAAATATAAAATAAAGCCTGAAACTATTAAAAAAGGTATATCAGATATTTTAGAAATAGTAGAAAAAAGTAGATCTCCAAAAGAGAATATTAGTTATAAAACAGACAGCAATCTTAAGAATGCATCAAGAAAAGATTTGACTAATATTTCAAAAGAAATTGAAAAGGAAATGCATCTAGCCGCTGATTTATTAGAGTTTGAAGTAGCAGCAAGATTAAGAGATGAGCTAAAAGAAATAAAAAAAGAGATGATGGAATTACCAGAATAATGACAAATAAATATTTGAAAGTAAAGGGTGCAAAAGAACATAATCTAAAGAATATTTCTGTAGATATTCCTAAGAACAAATTTGTTGTTATTACTGGTTTATCTGGCTCAGGCAAATCTTCATTAGCATTTGATACAATTTATGCAGAAGGTCAGAGAAGATATGTAGAAAGCTTATCTGCGTATGCTCGTCAATTCTTAGGCCAAATGGAAAAACCAAATGTTGAAAGTATAGAAGGGTTATCTCCAGCGATTGCGATAGACCAAAAAACTTCTTCAAGAAGTCCAAGGTCAACTGTAGGAACCGTTACAGAAGTTCATGATTACCTGAGGCTTTTATGGGCAAGAATAGGTATTAGTTATTGTCCTATATGTGGAACAAAAATAGAAAAACAATCAGTAGATTTTATTGTTAACCAAGTTATGGCTTTAGGTCGTGACCTATATATAGAAATTCTTGCACCTGTTGTGAAATCAAGAAAAGGTGAATTTGAAAGCTTATTTAAAGATTTATTAAATGAAGGCTTTAGTAGAGCTTACATAGATGGAGAATTAACAAGATTAGATGAAGCTAAAAGATTAGATAGGTATTTTAATCATGATATATCAGTTATAGTCGATAGAGTTAAAACTAAAAAAACACCGGGAAGAAGATTACCTCAATCTATCGAAACAGCATTAAATCTTGCGGATGGTGTATTAGATATAAAAATTGATAATGAAATAAATAGTTTTAGTCAAAATTTAGGATGTCAAGAATGTGGCACCTCTTATGGTGAACTTGAACCAAGAGATTTTTCTTTTAACTCACCATTTGGAGCTTGCGAGTTTTGTAATGGGTTAGGAGTAAAATACGAAATTGATGAAAACTTATTGCTAAAAGACACCACTCTTTCAATTAATGAAAATGTATTTCCTGAAATGTCATACAGGAGATATTTTAGAGCACAAGTACATGGCGCATGTGATTATTTTGAAATTCCTAAAGATATCTCTTATGAAGAATTAACAAAAAATGATAAAGATATTCTTCTCTATGGCTCTGATGGAATTAAGACACCTATAAATTATACAAATAGATTTGGAAATAAAAGGACTTGGGAAAGAGAGTTTCCAGGCGTCATTCCTTTATTTAAAAGAATTTATGAAGAAACAAACTCTGATAAAAAAAGAGATCATTATATGCAATTCATGAGAGAACTTCCATGTGGTGAGTGTGAGGGTGAAAGACTTAATGAAAGATCAAGAAAAGTAAAAGTAAAATCATTAACCCTTGGTGAGTTCAACAAACTTTCTATTAAAAAAGCATATGATGTAATAAAAAAATTAAAGCTTACTGGTAATTCTAAAGATATAGCAGAAGCAATAATTAGAGAAATTAAAGAAAGACTTAGTTTTCTAAATGAAGTTGGTTTAGGCTATCTTCAATTAAATAGAGGAGCTGCAACACTATCAGGTGGTGAGGCACAGAGAATAAGATTAGCAACACAAATTGGTTCACGTTTAACAGGGGTGTTATATGTTTTAGATGAACCATCTATTGGTCTGCATCAATCAGACAATAAAAAGTTAATTGATACATTAATGAAATTACGTAATTTAGGTAACACCGTACTTGTAGTTGAACACGATGAAGAAACTATGAAAAATTCAGATTACTTAATTGATATTGGATGGGGAGCTGGTGAAGATGGTGGAAATATAGTAGCTGCTGGAGAATGGGAAGTAATAAAAAATAATAAAAAATCAATTACTGGACAGTATTTATCAGGAAAACAAAAAGTACCATATCCAAAAGTTAGGAGAAATGGGAATAATGGAAAAATTGTAATCAGAGGAGCTAAAGAAAATAATTTAAAAAATATAACAGCTGAATTCCCACTTGGAAGATTTATTTCAGTAACAGGAGTTTCCGGAAGTGGCAAATCTACACTTGTTTCAGAAATCCTAGCTAAAACTATTCAAAATGAATTCACAATAAAAAATTGGAATCCACCTGGGGTTCATAAAAGTGTTAGTGGAATTAATTTTATTGATAAACTTATTGAAATCGACCAATCTCCAATAGGTAGAACACCAAGATCAAATCCAGCTACATATTCTGGAGTTTTTGATATGATACGAAATCTTTATTCACAAACTGAGGAATCTAAAATACGCGGTTACAAACCAGGTAGATTTTCATTCAATGTTCCTGGTGGAAGGTGTGAATTTTGCAAAGGTGATGGAACAATAAAAGTTGAAATGTACTTTTTACCAGATGTTTATGTTATGTGCGAAGACTGTGAAGGTTCAAGATATAATCCAGAGACTTTGAGTATTAAGTGGAAAGGGTATAGTATTGCAGACATACTCGGTACAACTGTTGAGAATGCTTTAAAAATATTTGAGAACCAACCAAAAATTTACAGAATAATAAAAACACTAGATGATGTTGGTTTGTCTTATATAACATTAGGACAATCAGCTACTACTTTATCAGGTGGCGAAGCTCAAAGAGTAAAATTAGCTAAAGAACTAAGTAAAAGATCTACAGGCAAAACAATGTACATTCTTGATGAGCCAACTACAGGATTACATTTCGCGGATGTCCAGAAACTTCTAGAAGTTTTACATATGTTGGTTGATAAAGGAAATACAGTTGTTGTAATAGAACATAATTTAGATGTAATAAAAAATTCAGATTGGATAATTGATCTTGGACCAGAAGGTGGAGAGCATGGAGGAAAAATAATATCTACAGGCACACCAGAAAGTATTGTTAGAGAAAAAGAATCTTTGACTGGTAAACATTTAAAGTCAGTTTTATAAATGGAAAAAATAAACACAAAAGAAGTTCCAAATGAGCCTGGGATTTATGTATTTAAAGATAAGTATGAAGAACCCTTATATGTTGGAAAAGCAAAAAATTTAAGAAAAAGAGTTCCATCTTACTTTTCAAACCAAAGTTCATGGAAAATCAAAAGATTAATCTTAGAAGCCAAAGAAGTCAGTTTTGTTGTAGCGAAGAATGAAGCAGACGCCTTGCTAGCAGAATATTCATTCATACAAGAATACAAGCCAAAATATAATGTACAGTTTAAAGACGATAAATCATACCCTTATATCACATTAACGAATGATGAATGGCCACGTGCTTATATTTCGAGAAAGATTAATTCAGAAAACAAAAATTTTGGGCCATTCCCATTTGTCGGTTCAGCTAAGAGGTCTCTTGACCATCTAATAAATATATTTCCAGTAAGGACTTGCACTGATACGGTATTTAAAAGACATACTAAATTAAATAAAGCATGTTTGTTATACGATATTGATAAATGTTCAGGACCATGTATAGGTGCTATAGATAAAAATGAATATATAGATTTAACTAAAAATATAACAAATTTTTACTCTGGTAAATCAGATAAATTCATAAATGAGAAAATAAGTGAAATGAATTTATATTCTAAGAACCAAGAATACGAAAAAGCTAATGAAGCAAAGAAGTTAATCGAGCATTTAGAAAATGCAAGAACAACTCAAACACTATTGGTTGAAAATAAAAAATCTGTAGATGTATTAGGTATAGATATTGATAATCTTGACGTAGTTGTATCTTGTCTTCTAATAAGAAATGGAAGGATCATTGGTGAAGTAAAAAAAATTATTGAGCCATTAGATTCAGAAAAAATCAATGATTATTTACCTGAAGTTATACTCTCTATTTTTTCAGAAAATGAACCTTCTGTAGAAATACTTGTAAGTCACAACTTTCCTTATACAGATATTATTTCCAATGAATTATCCAATAAATGGTCAAAAAAGATAGAAGTTAATATACCAAAGAGAGGATGGAAAAAGGATTTATTAGATACTGCAATTATTGATGCAAAAGAATTAAGAAGGGTTGTGAATTTTAGAAGAAGAACGGATTTAGAATTTAGATCTCAATCACTTGAGCAACTAAAAAATAATCTTGGATTAAAGAACATACCTTACCGAATTGAAGCTTATGATATTTCAAATATAGGAGATAAGCACAGAACTGGCTCTATGGTTGTAATGGAGGATGGAATTTGTAAGCCATCTATGTATCGAAAATTTCATATTAAGTCTTTTAAAGGTCAAGATGATTTCAAATCAATGGAGGAAGTAATATTTCGAAGATTAAAGAGATTAAATAAGAAAGATGAAAAAGATAAAAGCTTTAAAAAATTACCGGATCTAATTTTAGTTGATGGTGGAAAGGGGCAGCTCTCTTCAGCTCAAAGTGTTATTGACCACTTTCAGTTAGATATTGAATTAATTGCCTTAGCTAAAAAAGAAGAAGAAGTTTTTTTACCAAACAGAAAATCAGGTTATATCTTAAACAAAGACTCAGAAGCTTTGTATTTATTACAGAACATAAGGGATGAAGCTCATAGATTTGCATTAGCTGAAAATAGAAGGCTTAGATTAAAAGATATTAGCAAATAAACTTCATTTAAAAAGAAATTTCTACCATCTAAATTTGGTGTAATTAGAATACAACTAAAGGAGAATAGTTGTCTATAAAAAGACCTGAAGTTTTGTTGCTAGTAGGAATGTCTGGAGCTGGTAGATCAGCAAGTTCAAATGTATTTGAAGATTTAGGATACTATGTTATTGAAAATTTACCCCCTGATTTAGTTGAATCAGTTGTGCAATCAAATGATGTAGCTGAATCAAACAGACAACTAGTCCTTACTGTTGATGCTCGAGAAGGAGTAGCACAAGGTGAACTAAATAAAAGCCTCGACAGATTAAGTCAGTCTGGAGTTTTAACAAGAGTAATATTTTTAGACGCTGATACTGAGACATTAATTGAAAGATATGAGGAGAACAGAAGACCGCATCCAATGGGACAAGAGTCATTATCACAATCTGTAAAGATGGAACGAGATATGTTAAAACCAATTCGTGAATTAGCTGATCTAGTAATTGATACAACTGATATGAACGTTCATGAACTAAGAAAAAGAATAATTGAAGGATTTCAAGGAGAAGCAACAAACCAAGATTTAAAAATTTCTGTCACATCATTTGGTTTCAAAAATGGTACTCCAAGAGATGCTGATTTAGTTTTAGATGTTAGATTTTTACCTAATCCTCACTGGAGAGAAGAATTAAGAGCATCTACTGGCCAGTCTCCAATGGTTAGAAATTATGTATTATCTTTTGAAGATGCACAAGTATTTTTAGATAAAGCTAAAGATATGATTGAATTTTTACTACCAAGATTTACATCTGAAGGTAAGTCATATGTCGGTATTGCAATAGGTTGTACTGGAGGGAAACATAGGAGTGTTGTTATGACAGAAGAGATTGGCAACTGGTTAAAAAACGATGGAAAGGATGCTGTAATTCTCCATAGAGATATGAAAGAAGCATAAATTGACGTCTAAAAATTTAGGAAATGTATTAATCCGTTCAGATTTAAATGTTCCAATAAATAATGGAAAAATATTAGATAATTTTAGAATTATAAAATCAGTTGAGTATGTACAAAAAATTGAAAACATCTCTAAAAACATTACTTTCATAAGTCACTTAGGCAGACCAAAGGGAATAGAAAGTTCTTTATCTTTGAAACCTGTTGCTGATGAAATGAGTAAATTATTAAATCGGGATGTGACCTTTATAAATGAAAATATATATGAAGAAATTGAAAATTTATTTAAAACCAGAAATAAAGAAATATTTTTATTAGAAAATTTAAGATTTAATGAAGGCGAAATAAATAACGAAAATAAATTTGCAAAAGAATTAGCTAAGCCTTTCGATACCTTTATTTTAGATGCTTTTGGTGCATCACACAGAGAGCATGCATCAATAGTTGGAATTGGAAATTACTTAGATTCATACCAAGGTCCTTTAATGTCAAAAGAGATTGAAGAATTAGATAAGGTATTAAGTAAAACCAAAGGTACTTTTTCAATCATACTTGGTGGGGCAAAGATATCAGATAAATTAGGACTAATTAAAAATTTACTTCCTCGTGTTAATAATTTATTAATAGGAGGGGGAATGTGTTTTACTTTCTTGAAAGCCTTAGGTCACAATATAGGTAATTCATTATGTGATGATGAATTAATTATTTCAGCCAAGGAAATTTTAGAATCAGCTGATGGTAAAAAGATTATTTTACCAATTGACTTTGGAGTTACAAAATCAATTGATAGTAATAAAAGAGACGATATTGTTTTATCTGATTTTAGAGATGATCATATAGGCATTGATATAGGAACCCAAACAGTTAATAAATTTCAAGAAATATTATCAAAATCTAAAACTATATTTTGGAATGGTCCAATGGGAATATTTGAAGTTGATGAATTTAGCTATGGAACAAAGGAAATAACCAAAGCAATAGCTGAAATGAAAGTTTACTCAATAGTGGGTGGGGGAGACTCAGTAAATGCAATTAATAAATTTTCTAGTCTAGACAAATTTAACCATGTATCAACAGGCGGTGGAGCTTCTCTAGAGTACTTAGAAGGAAAAGCTCTACCGGGTGTAAATATTTATAATCAACTTATAATTTAGAGGAACAATGAAAAAAATAATAATAGGTAATTGGAAATTAAACCTAGATCATCTAGAAGCTATTCAGCTTCTACAAAAACTTAATTACACGATAGAAGAAGGCAAAGAGGAGAAGATAGATATAGTAGTTTCTCCGTCTCATACATCTTTGCGTTCCATTCAAACAATTATTGATACAGATAAATTAAATATTCAACTATCCGCACAAGATGTATCTCAATTTTCTGGAGGAGCATATACAGGAGAAGTTTCAAGTTACCAATTAAATAAATTGAATGTAAGTTATTGTATTGTTGGACATTCTGAAAGAAGAATAGAATTTAATGAAAGTGATGAAGTAATTAACCAAAAAATACACAACTTAGTTAGAGAGGGGATAACACCAATAATATGCTTTGGTGAGACATTAGAACAAAGAAATAGTAATCAATATTTAGAACATATTACAAATCAAATTAATTCAGCTGTTAAAGGTTTAAGAAAAGACAAAGTTGAAAATCTTGTTTTTGCTTATGAACCAATCTGGGCAATTGGAACAGGAGAAGTTGCTTCTGTAGTAGACGCTGTTGAGGTTTTGTCTATGGTAAAAGAAAACATTTCTGAGAAACCTTTTTATGACAGTTTTTTGTACGCCACGGGCAAAGTATATGGAATCTAGAAAATAAATTTACAGGTTGGGTAGATATTGGCTTAAGCGATAAAGGTATTCAAGAAGCTATTAAAGCTGGTGAAACGTTAATAGAAAATAATTTTATACCTGAAATTTGTTTTACATCTTACTTAAGTAGATCTATAGAAACATCAAATAATTTATTAAATCAGTATGAACCAAATATTGTTAATGGAATAAACATTTTTAAAAGATGGCAATTAAATGAAAGGCATTATGGAGCATTACAAGGTTTGGACAAAATAGATACTGCTAAAAAATATGGTGAAAAGCAAGTCCACGAGTGGAGGAGAGGGTACAAAACAAAACCGCCTTTAGTTAAAAAAGATTCAAAATTTGACCCAATACTTGATAAAGCTTATGAAGATATTGACACTACTTTACCATTAGGCGAGTCATTAGAAGATGTAGTTGCAAGAGTTGAATCAACTTTAAATGAAATTATTGAGTTATCGAAAAATAAAAATGTACTTGTTGTAGCACATGGAAATAGTATTAGAGCTATGTTGAAAACTATTGAAAATATTTCAGATGAGTCAATAGTTGAAGTTAATATTCCTACTGGAATACCCCTCGCTTTTAATATTAACAATGATAAAATAACTAAGATTGGGTATCTGGGTGACCAAAAAGTAATAGAAGAGTTAGAAAAAGAAATAGAGCAGCAAACAAAAATAGAAAAGGATAAATAATTATGGAATCTATGACTGCAATACTTATATCAGTTCATATTGTTGTGTCAATTGCACTTATTGCGTTAATTATGCTTAACAGTGGTAAAGGTGGAGGTTTATCTGATATGTTAGGTGGTCCCGGTGCTTCTGGAAATATTGGCCAAACCCTAGCCGAAAGAAATCTTAGTCGTATTACTGCTTTGGTTGCGTTAATGTTTGCAGCAACTACATTATCTTTATTTTGGTTTCTTGACTGATAAAGCGCGGGTGGCGGAACTGGTAGACGCGCAGGATTAAGGATCCTGTGGGATAAAACCCGTGGAGGTTCGAGTCCTCTTCCGCGCACAGAAAAAATGAGTAATAAAGAAACTATCGCAATTGTAAATGACCCAGATGTATCTCTTGGATCTCTTGAAGATAACAAAATCAAGACTCTCAATGCTTGGGAATTAAATTGGGAAGATATGTCCTCTTCCAGTGATTATATAATTTTAGGTGGACACATGGGTGCCTATGATACTGATAAATATGAGTACCTATTGCCACAAAAAGATTGGCTATCTAGATCTGTAAAAAACGGTACTAAAATATTAGGAATCTGTTTAGGTTCGCAGTTAGTAGCAGACTCATTAGATGGAAAAGCATATCTTTCTGATCAAATAGAATTTGGTTTTAAAGATTTAAATTTTGTTAGAAATGATGAAATATTTTCCGATTTTATAGGTACTGAAGTATTTACTTGGCATAGAGATACATTTGAAATTCCATCCAAAGGAGAATTGATTGCTGAAACTAATTTTCCACAGATATATAAAATAAACAAAACTTACTGTATTCAATTTCATCCTGAAGTAACAGTTGAACTTTTTGATCAATGGTATGACAGCAAAGTAAGTAAGAAAGAATTAAGAAATTATGATGTACAGAATACGCGTAGCAAATTAATAAAAAACGAAAATTTATTGAGTAAAAAAGTTAATAATTTTTATAAAAAGTGGAAAGAGAGTTAAATCAATCTTTCATTAATTTCATTTAAGTAGTTTTCTAATAAATTATATCTATAACCTATATCGTTACTATTTAATAAATTGCTTCTTAAATCAATTGTCATTGGGATCTTAGTACAAATTTCCCATAGACTTAATATCCTATTTTCAGTATCAATTTCAAAATTAGGTATATCTATATCTAAACCTTTTTCAATTAACTTAGATAAACTATTTATTATTTTTATTTGAAGCTCATTTAATTCTTCAATTGTTGGAGGTAACCCAACATCAGTTATTATTTCAGCATTACATAGTGGGTATTCTGTATCAGTTTCTATACTTTTAATTCTGTACAAATTTACACATCTCACTAAAACTAACTGTTCAGCATTTGATATGTCTCTATGCTCAATAACTTCAACTTCTGATATTATTTGTTTTTCTTCTTCAAGATTATTACTTACACAGAAAGTTGTTCTTTGATTTATAGCATCAGCAATAAGTAATAAATACCTTGGTTCAAAAACTCTTAATGCTGATAGTTCTGTAGGAAAATATATAATACCAGCACCAAATAATGGAAAATCAACTATCATAATTTCTGGTATTTAGGATAAGGGAAAAAATACATTATGAGAATAGAAGATGAAATTAAATTAACTTTCGATGATGTATTGATAAGACCTAAAAGAAGCACACTGATTTCACGCTCTGAAGTAAAGCTTGAAAGAGAATTTAAATTTAGGCACAATAAACATACATGGGAAGGGATTCCAATTTTTTCTGCGAACATGGACACTACTGGAACTTTCGAAACGGCTAAAGCATTACAAAAACATAAAATGCTTACTGCTATACATAAATTTTACAACCTAGAGGATTGGAAGAAAAATATAGATTCGTTGGACCCTAATTATGTATCTGTAACAGTTGGTCAATCAAAAGAAGATTATGATTTAGGAAAGCAAATATTTAAATTAGACAATGATCTTAAATTCTTATGTATAGATGTTGCAAATGGATATAGAGAAGATTTCCTTGAAGCTGTAAAAAAATATAGAGAAACTTATAAAGATAAAATTATTATTGCAGGTAATGTAGCAACTAGAGAAATGACAGAAGCACTGATACTTGCAGGTGCAGATATAGTAAAAATAGGAATTGGTCCTGGCTCGGTATGCACAACCAGAAGTGTCGCTGGTGTTGGTTACCCACAGTTATCATCTATATCAGAATGCTCTGATGCTGCTCATGGATTAGGTGGTCATGTTTTAGCTGATGGAGGCTGCAAATACCCAGGCGATGTGTCTAAAGCATTTGGTGCAGGAGCAGATTTTGTAATGTTAGGTGGCATGTTTGCAGGTCATGAAGAATCAGGTGGTGAGCTTGTAACTGATGAAGATGGTACTAAGTATAAAGATTTTTATGGCATGTCTTCAACTAAAGCTCAGCAAACATATTATGGCGATTTAGCTCTACATAGAGCTCCAGAAGGAAAAAAGGTAAGATTAAAATATAAAGGGCCTATAGACCAAACAGTACAATCAATCCTGGGTGGTATGAGATCAGCATGTTCTTATGTAGGAGCTAAAAAACTTAAAGACTTACCAAAAAGCACTACTTTTATAAGAGTCACTCAAACTACTAATGAGATATATACAGGGTTTGAAAATCTTTGAAAATAGAAATCTACACTAAAGATAATTGTATCTGGTGCGACCGAGCAAAAAACTTATTAAATTCTGTAGACTTAACTTATACAGAAATAGATCTATCAGATGATGATGAACGACAAAAGTTTTACAAAAAAGTAGGCGATGGAGTGAGTACAGTTCCACAAATATACGTTAAAGAAAAAAGAATAGGCGGTTACCCGCAACTAGTTACTTGGTTTGAAGAGAATGGCTACTAATCAATCTTCAAAAACCGTTTTTTTAGCATTATCTGTTAATTTTTTTATAGCTATAGTAAAAACAATTATTTCAGTAATCACTTCATCGAGTGCTATGTTTTCTGAAGCTATCCATTCATATGTTGACTCTGCAAATCAGTTTATTTTATGGTTTGGAATGAAACAGTCTAAAAAAGCTAACAAAAAAATATACCCCCTAGGAAGAGGAAAAGAAGAATATTACTGGACATTAGTTGTTGCAGTTTTAATTTTTACTATTGGAGGACTGGTTTCCCTTGAACATGGTATAGAAGCACTTTCTCATCCACATGAATTAAAGAGTTTATATATATCAATAATTGTTTTAACAGTATCTATTATTCTCGAGTCTTATGTTTTATACAAAGCAGTTAAGCAACTTAAACAAACTAGTAACGAAAATAAATCAATAATGAGGTTGTTAAAAGAATCAACTGATGGACCCCTTATAGCTATCGTTGTAGAAGATTTTGCTGCAACCATGGGTCTTTTTATTGCTTTAGTTGGTACTTTATTGTCAAACTTTACAGGCAATCCAACTTACGATGCTGTTAGTTCAATTCTTATTGGGGCTCTTCTAATGATCTCTGGTCTATTTTTAGGTTATGAAATGAAGCATCTTATTACTGGTGAAAGCATAAGTCAAAAGAGCAAAGACAAAATTAGAAAAATAATAATTAGTAATGAAAAAGTTCTTGAAGTTAAATCTTTAAAAATTGTATCAATAGGAACAAGCAGTTATTTAGCATTAATTTCAATTGACTATTTAGATAAGTTAACGGATAAAGAAATAGTTAATTTAAATAAAGAGTTAATAAAAGCAATACAAGATGTAGATAGCGCTGTTACTGAAATTTACTTTAACCCTAAATAATATAAAATAAAACTATGTCCATTAATAAAGATCATTTATCAGAGGAAGAGATAGAAGTTACTCAAAATTGTGGAACCGAACCTCCATTTTCCGGAAAATTATTATATGAGAAAAGAGAAGGCATTTATAAATGCATTGTTTGTAATAATAAATTATTTGAATCAGAGTCAAAGTTCGAATCTGGCACAGGTTGGCCAAGTTTTTATGATGCAATAGGAGATACAGTTACAAGCAAAGAAGACAACTCTTTTGGCATGAAGAGGATAGAAATAAACTGTAAAAATTGTGATTCTCATTTAGGACATGTATTTAATGATGGACCAACACCTACAGGCCTTCGTTATTGTGTTAATTCTTTAAGTTTAGATTTTGATCCAGTTGAATAAAATATATATCGATTCTAATTGCAAAATGTGTAGTAGTTATGGTGAGTTTTTAAAAAATAGAAATTCTAATTTAATTTTAGCTAATCAATTGGATTTAGATAATAAAGACATAGCTATAGATGAGTTAGTTTATGAAAAAAATAATAAAAAATATTATGCTAATGAAGCAATCATAGAGTCACTCTATGATTTAGGTAGATTTTTTAAATTTATAAAATTATTCAAAATCCTTCCTCCAAGTTTTAGTTATTTCTTTTATAAATTATTTGCTAAAAATAGATACAGATTTAATAACAAGTGAAAATTGAAAAAATATTTTCTAATAAATTAATTCAATCTTTTTTAGTCTTTTCTATATTTAGAGCAATTTATGGTTTGGCTATTGTTTTAATAGCTTATTTTTTTACTCAAAAATACAACTTAAATATATATAGTTCATTGCCGATATTTATTTTTTCTATTTTCTTTTCTAGATATATCTTTAAAAAATTAAAAAAAAGATTTAATCTCTAAAATTTCCATAGTTTAAGAAAACTTTATAATTTTTACTCTTTAGAAAAGATATTGCATCTTGTAACTCATCTCTTTTTTTAGATGTAATTCTTATTGATTCATTTTGAATTGAACTTTGTAATTTTTTTGAAAAATCCTTTAAATCTTTTACTATAATTTTTGACATTTCTTTATCTAACCCAGATTTCAAAGTATATTCCCTCTTAACCTCAGAAGGAGTTTGTTCATCAGAAAAATTACTTAAAAATTTTATAGAAACATTCCTTTTTGCAAATTTCTCTCTTAAAACTTGATCAGCAGCAAGTAGCCTTTCTTCAGTATTACTTTTTAACAAAATTATTTCATTTGATAAATTTACTGATGTATTTGTATTTTTAAAATCATATCTATTAACTATCTCTCTATTCATTTGATCAATTGCATTAGTAACTTCTTGTTGATTGAACTCTGATGTTATATCAAAACTTGGCATTAAGCTCCTTTACTTATAACTTTAAACTTATTCTTCATAATTTTGCCTTAGATATTCATAAGAAACTATAGAAACAGCATTAGCAAGATTGATACTCCTAGAATCACTATTCATAGGAATTGTTAATGTGTTATTACTATTTTCAAGAATATCTTTTGGTAAACCAATAGACTCAGGACCAAAAACAAAATGAGTGTATTTTTTAAGCTCTACATCCCATATATTTTTATCACCTTTTGTAGATAAGTATGCAATATTTTCTATAGTGATATCTTCTTCGAACTTACTCCAATTTTCATACATAGAAACAGTTGCTAAATCGTGATAATCTAATCCAGCTCTTCTAATTTTATTTTCTTGAAAATTAAAACCTAATGGTTTAATTATATTTAAAGGCAAGCCTGTATTAGCAGACAATCTTATACATGCACCTACATTTCCAGCTATTTCAGGTTGATAAAGAACAATCTCCACATAGTAATTATATTCCTATTGAATAGTCATAAGGCATGTAAAATATAAATTGTGAAGCAAGTAATAAATTTATTTTTTCCTAGTTTTAGTAGCTTTAAAAATGTTTTTAAAGAAGCTAATAATACATCTGTATCAAGAGAAAGGTTTATAGATTTTTTAAAAGTAATCGGCTTATTGATGATTATTTTTAATACTAAGTTTCTTCTTGAGTTAGAAAAATCAGCAGGTGAACTATTAATTTTCAATAGTTCATTTACAGAATCATATAAAACATCACTTACTTGGTATACAACAGGTATCTCTCTATTCTTTTTTTCAACTGGATTTACAAATAAAATTGCTTGGTATTCAAATGTTGGAAAAGACGGTAGTCAATGGAAATTTTTGACTGATAGGGTAAATAGTTTTATGGGACCAGTCTTAGTTTGGATTACTACAATCACTGTCTTGTTAAATCTATTTTCAAAAGAGTTAAATTTTCCTCTCTATTTAACAAGCCAGGATGATGGGATTATTACATTAACAGAATTTTTAATGTGGCCGCTATGGATAGTTTCCATTTATATGGTTGTTGTAGTATTTTGTCCTTTAACTATTTATCTTCACAAAAAAAATCCATATCTAACTACAGTTGTTTTAATCTTTTTAACAATTGCTATTGATACTATTGATTTCTCTATATCTCTTTCATATCTTAAGCTTTTTAATTATCTTTTGTTTTGGTTAACGATTCATCAATTAGGATATTTTTTTGCAGATGGAAAAATGTTTGAATTTAAATCATCAATATTTGTAACTGTATCTTTAGTTTCATATGTATATTTACATTATAAATTTGCAACAACAAACGAATTTATGTCAGTATCCGGATACAGATTAACATCCATAAGTAATGAAGATCCTCCAACGATATATTATTTAATTTCATCAATAGGGTTATTAGCTATATTATTATTTTTTAGAAAATCATTTGAAAAAATATTAAATGGAAAAAAAACCTGGTTATTTTTTAGTTTTATCCATTCAAATATCTACACAATATTTCTATGGCATGTTTTTATTTATTTTATTGTTTATATTCTTAATCTCGAAGTATATTTATATCCAATTTTAATAATTGCAGCAGTATTATTATTTGGTAATTACGAAAGAAAAATTTTTAAACTTTCTACAAAATTAGTTCAACGTGTTAATCCATTACAACCTTGGCCAACACCAATAAAGGCTAAGTTGTCTTATGGTAATTTTATATTATCCTGGATTTCTTCTTTGTTAATTTTAATTGGTACTCTTCAAATCACATTAGGGGGAGTGGGTATCTCAGGCTTCTTCTCATTAAGAGATTTTTACTTTTTAACTAGCAATACATTTGAAGCATTTATTAAATTATTTACTGGTATTGTTTTGTTAAATGTAACTATTAGAAAAATAGATTTAAAAAATAGAATTCTTTTATTTGCTGCAATAATACAAGTAGGCACTTTAATGTTGAGAAATTACCAATATTCTACAATTACTACCTATGAGCTTTATTTTTCTTTATTTTTAATAGCTTTATTTATACTCTTAGTAATTCTTAATCGTAACGATACTAATAAGAATATAGTCAAATAATTATGAACATCCCTAAAGGTGAAACAAGACAGGAGCTGCTAAATAAAGCATTTTTATATTTAGTTGTTGTTAGTTTATCTGTAATTATTTTTCTAAAAGTAAGGACTTTAGTATTTGATTTATTTGTTGCCGTCGTTCTTGCTGTTTTAGCCGAGCCAGTGGTATACAGATTATCAAAAAAAATTAATAGAAAAACAAGCGCTTTGGTAACAGTTGGAATAATACTTTTAGTTATTGGTGCAACTTTCTTTTCTATAATTCCAATTATGTTTCAAGAGATATATTTTCTATCTTCCCAACTTCCAACCTATTTTGACAATTTTATAACTTATTTAAATGTAGAAGGTTTTGCTGTATCAAGTCAATCATTGGATTTAGAATCACAATTCAATACTTTTATTAAAGATTACGGAAGCACAGTAGGATCTAGCGTTGTTTTTGCCGGACAAGGTTTATTGAGAACTCTAGGCCATATATTCATAATATTTTTCTTTACATATTATTTAATTAGTGAAGGTGATGGTTGGAGAGTTAAGTTAAAAGAATCTTTACCTAATAATATATCTAACTCTATTGATCAAGTTTGGACCATAGGTGTATCTAAAGCTGGAGGATTTATAGTTGCAAAAGTAATACTTGGAGTATTAGCAAGTATTGTTTTATCTGTTGCTTTTTTGATTATTGGGTTACCTTCTCCTATAGCTTTAGGAGTATCTGCTGGAATTCTTTCCCAGTTAATTCCAGTAGTAGGTACTTTTTTAGGAGGACTGGTTCCGTTTATAGCATCAATTTCTTTAGGAACAACTGCAATGATTGCTACAGTTGCTGTTTTAATGATTTACCAAGTAATTGAAAACTATTTTATTAGTCCAAAAGTAACAAAATCAACAATGGAGATACATCCCGCTGTAGCCGTATTCTCAACTTTATTTGGAGCTTATACTTTAGGTGGAGTTGGTGCAATTCTTGCTTTGCCTGTAGCAGCTACCATACAAGGTGTATTAGGAACTATAATTGAAAATAGAAAAAATGGATGATTTTTTCAACCTACCAAGTAACGCAGTTAAAACTGTAGATAAATTACTACAAAATTTTAAAGAAGAAACAGTTGATGAAGTTGATAAATCATTTAAAAACTTAAAGAAAAACTTCAAAGCAGGAAATTATTTAGCTATATCAATGTTTTTTATAATTATTGGTATTTCTTCAATACTTTCGCAATATTTCAATACAAACTACTTTTTACAAGCTATGAGTTATTTTGCAATGGCATTTTTGTGCATTGTTACGTTCAGCATAATTATTTGGAGAATTCTAAAATGAATGATTTCAAGTCTGAATATAATAATTTAAAAAGTTCTATAAATTCGGAAAATTCAAAATTAGTATCTTTTTTAATATTTGGTATTTTAATAGGTAGAATTATTGAAAAATATAGACGATTCAAAAAAAATTTTAAAAGAAAAAAATGAATAGAACATTACAAAAATTTATAGCAATAGCTATTACTGCTGGAGTAGCATTTTCTACAATAGCTTACTTTTTACTCCTTCTTTAAAATATTGTGAAGTTTGAAAACTCATTAGTTGTAATTAAATCAAACAATCAAAAATATTTAGCAGTTCTTAAAGAAGGTGGTGAATTTGTAACAGATAATGGCAAGATAGAATACAATCAAATAACAAATTTACCTTCAATAATCAAATCTTCAACTGGAGATGACTTTAAAATTTATTCACCATCATATAAAGAATTTGTATTACTAATGAAAAGAGGACCTCAAATTATTTATCCTAAAGATGTAGGACAAATAATAATAGAAGGAAATATTGTTAATGACTCAAAAGTACTTGAAATGGGTACTGGGTCTGGAGCTTTAACACTTTATTTAATTCTTATTTTGGGAGATAAAGGTAAGTTGATTTCCTTAGATGTCGATGATAAAAACCAATATAGAGCTAAAAAGACAATTGAAAGATATTTATCTACATTTAATAATGAATTCAAATATAATCTTAAGCTGATTAATTCTGATTTAGATAATTTTAAATATTCAGATATTGATGAAAAGGTCGATGTTATTATTACTGATTTGCCTGAACCTTGGAAATTTTTTGATTCTAATAAAATAGAACATGAAATTACTTGGGTTTCATATTTACCATCTATTACGCAAGTAGAGAAATTAACACGAAGATTGCAAGATAATTATTTTGAAAATATAGAAGTAAAAGAAATATTAGAAAGATCATGGATTGTAAAAGATAAAATAATACGACCTATGAACGAAATGGTAGGGCATACAGGGTTTATTGTGTCAGGAAGGCTAATTAGTTAGGATTTCAATCTGGTTCGATCATTATACATTCACCAGGACACTCTTCAGCTGATTCAATAACAGCTTCTTCTTGACCTTTAGGAACAACAGCTACACCCTCAGCACCTTCAACGTTACCATTTTCTTTGGAATAGATTTTATCACCTTCTTTTACATAAAAAAGGCCATCATCTAGTCCTACAAAAACATCAGGTGCAATCTCTTCACAAAGACCATCTCCTGTGCATAAATCTTGATCTATCCATACTTTCATAATTTATATTTTACATTAATTAAGCTATACACAAATATATGTTAATAAATTTATATTAAATAATTTGTAGAATACATATATGCATAAAAAACATAATAATTTAATTATTTAATGAAAAATGTAATAAAGAGATGTATTACTTTACTAACTTTATTTAATGAAGAATCTTCTCAGATCAGCACAGAATATATAAAAGATAACATAAAAGCATATAGAAACCTATCAGAGTCTGCATTTAAAAGATCATTCGAAAGAGATAAAGTTCTTTTAAGGGAAATGGGGTACAACCTAGATTACATCAATGATAAATGGTCTATAAATGAGGGATATAATCTATCAGGAACAGCAGTTATTAATGAAATTAAAAAGGATGAAAAAATAGAATTTGATAAATTTATAAATACATATCATATTATAAAAAATTATGTGAATTCAAATACTGGAACAAAAAATAACATAATAGATATATCTAAATTAAATGATGCAATTAAAAATAGAAAAAGAGTATCTTTCATTTATCAAAATAAGTTGAGAAAAGTATATCCAATGGGGATAAAACTTTTCAATAATAGCTGGTATCTTGGTGCGGAAGATAATAATAAACTAAAAACATTTAGTTTAAATAAAATTAATAATTTAAAAATAGGCAATAAATCTGAATTACATGATAAGGATTATAAAAAAATTAAATTTTCATGGGAAAATAAAGATTATCAAATAATAATTAAATTAAATCTTAAAAAGGAATTATATTTAATTAATAAAAACATATTTAACCATTCAATAATTTCAAAAAATCAAAAAAGTAATTTATTAAAGTTAGAGATTAGTACTTATGATGTTTACGGACTTTTAAAGTTCTTACTTTTAACAAATCCAGAAAAAATAACATTAAACAAAAAAGATAAAAAATTATTACTGGAGGCTCTAAATGACTAAAAAAATAAATTTATCTACAGTTGGAAATTTTATTTCAATTATTAAAAAACAAGAAATTTGGCAGATTGACAAATTGTTAGAAAATTTAAATATTAATTATGATGATCTTTTATATTTATTAACAATACTTTCAGATATATATTCAAAAAATGGTGAATACTTTTTTGATTTCGATTTAGATAGTGAGAATAATAAAATTTTATTTTACAATTCAGTCGATATTTTTGATATTGAAACAATTACAGATTTAGAGTTGTTTAAGTTATATACACTCTTTAATACAATTGACTTACATATAGATATAGATACATTAACAAAAAAAGATATAAATACATTTATTAAAATTCTTAAATCTTCCTTTAAAATATATGATTTAGAAAATGACCATGAAATTGATAATAAAAATATTAACTTAAATGAAATTACAACAATTGAATACATTAAATTAGGTAACAGTACGTCAGATTTTTATGAAGTTGAACCATTATTAATAACTTCAACCTTAGAAGGGTCTGTACTAGAGGCATTAGATCTTAATGATAAAAAAATCAAAACTTTTTTGATTAATCGTATAATCTCAATAGGTGAGAGTGTAAAAGAAGAATCAAAAAAAAATATAAAACAAACTGAAATAGAAGTAATTTTTGAGGCAAAAGATGATAGTGTTTTATCAAAATTTAAAGAAATTAGAAAACAAAATAATAAGTATGTAGCCAAATTTAGAAATAAAGATATAGCGATTGAGTTTTTCATAGAGAACTTTACATCCGCAAGAGTAATTTCACCAGATATAGTTAAAGTTGATGTTATAAAGAGAGTTGAATCTATTAGAGAGTTATTGAAAATATGAGTTTTATCGAATTAATTATTATTCTGTTAATTACTTTAGGCATTGTTGACAATAAGAAATTACGAAGTTTTTACAAAATATTTAAAAATATTCAAAATGGTCCAAAGAGGGAAATTATTGGTGATGAAAGTTTAGAACAAGAATGGACATGGATAGATAGAAACGAAAATGAGGATGAATGAAAAAACCATTTTTTGATCATTTAAAAGAATTAAATACAAGATTTTTTGTCTCTATTTCAGGTTTAATATTATTTTCAATAATAGTTTATATAAATTATTCATATTTTTTAGATTTTTTAATAAGCCCATTAAAAGAAGCTGGTTACAGTGTTGAAAATATATTTGCAATTACCATATATGAAGGTTTTCAAGTAAAAATATCAAATGTTATTTTAATTTCATTATCATTGTTATTTCCATTGATACTTATTAATCTAGGTTTCTTTATAAAACCAGCATTAAATATTAGCTCACTGAGTTTTTATTTATATTTTATATTTTTTACTTTCTTATATTACTTTGGAATATATTCTGCATTAACCATAAGCCATGTTGGTATTGAATTTTTATTATCATTTAATGAAAACGAAATTTTACTTAGATCACAAAATTATTTTCAATTCATAATAAGGATCGCTTTACTCTTTGGTATTTCATTTCAGTTCCCTCTACTAATACTTTTTCTTCTAAATAAGAACATTATCAAAGTTAATTTTTTTACTGAGAACAGGTCTGAATTGTTTATTTTTATTCTTATAATATCAGCAGTAATAACACCAACAGGAGATCCTATTACTTTGTTTGTTTTTGCTATACCAATGTATCTATTAGTTGAGATTATGATTTATTTACATAAAAAAACAAAATAGTGGAATTTAAATTAGATAAATTCCAAGAAGATGCAATTAAATCTCTTTATGAAAACTTAAATGTTCTGGTTATTGCTCCGACCGGATCTGGAAAAACTTATATAGCTGAAAAAGCTGTTGAGAAATATTTGTCGGAAGAGTTAAATGTAATTTATACAACACCTATTAAAGCTTTATCAAATCAAAAATATAATGATTTTAATAATCTTGGATATGAAACAGGACTTTTAACAGGGGATAGAACAATAAAATCAGATTCTTCATTAATTGTTGGTACAACTGAGATCCTAAGAAACATGATTTTTACTGAAGATAAAAGACTTGAAGATATAGGAATAATTGTTCTTGATGAGGTTCATTATTTAGGTGATTCCGAAAGAGGAACTACGTGGGAAGAAATAATAATTCATGCTCCAAAAAATATAAAGCTTCTTTGCTTGTCAGCAACAATAGAAAATAAAAGTGAATTTCTTGATTGGATAGTTTCATTAAGAGGTCCAACAAAATTAGTAGAAAGTAATACAAGACCAGTTCCATTAGATGTCGAATTAGTTGCTACTCAAAGAAATCATGAAAAAATCTATACTATTAAATCAACAAAAAATAATAAAAACAAAAGAATATTTAATTTTGATAAAAAATATTTAAATCATAAAAAACCTTTGTTGCCTAATCAAATTAATTATCTTGATAAAAATAACTTAACACCAACAATATTTTTTTATTTTTCTAGAGATCGTGTCGAAACTAAAGCAAGACAAGCAACTTCAACTAGATCTAGACAAAAAAAGAATGATGAATTAAAAAAAATATATGATGAGGTATTTAAAAATTTAGATAATGAAGAATACGATTTGTTAAATTTAGATGAACTATATTGGATGTGGTCAAGAAGAATAGCTTATCATCATGCTGGTTTGGCACCTATAGTAAAAGAATTTATTGAATATCTATTTTTACATAGATTTATAGATATCCTTTTTGCTACTGAGACACTTGCTTTAGGTTTAAATTTACCAGCCAGATCCATTGTCATTGATGCTCCTTATAAATATGACGGAGTAAAAACAAGATTAATAACTCAATCAGAATTTTTACAATTAACTGGTAGAGCTGGGAGAAGAGGAATTGACAATATAGGTTATGCTTTTATTAATTATGATAAGAACATTCATACACACTGGTACGATAAACTATTTACTTTAAAACCAAATACATTGAATTCATCATTTTCTATTTCTTACGCATCAATTCTTAATATGATTAACAAATATGAAGTAAGCGAAGCTATTAAATTAATAAATGAAAGTTTTTATTCTTTTCAAAATAAATTTGATACTCATGAGTTAGAAAAAACTTTTATAAGTAAATTACAAGTACTTAAAGATTTAAAATATTTTGAATCCGAACTAAAACAAAAAACATTAACTGAAACATATAGGGATACTTTTATACCTGGATTAGAAATCATTGAAAACGGAAAAGAAATAGAGTTCTATCTTATGTTCCTTTGTACTGGTCTTTCAAAATCAAAGCAAGAATTTTCAATAAATGAAAAATATCAAAACATTTATACAAAATATTTTGTCATACAAGAAGAGATTAATAAATTAGAATCTTTTAATAATATCAACAGCAGAGTTACTATCGATATTTCATGGTTTAGCATATTTAACGAATATTTAATAAAAAATAATTTAGAGTATGTTCTAAATAAATTTAATTTAAATATAGGTGATTTTATTAGATCAGCAAAAGAAGCTTCAGAGTTATCATTAAAATTATATAATATTTTTAATATTGATGAATTTAAACAAATTAATAAACTATTTACTAATAAGTTAATTCAAAAGACAATGTTATGAAAACATATATAGTTATATACAATGAAAATTCAAGAGGCAAAAAATATACTAAAACTGATTTAGAATTAATTTTTTCTTCACATGATTTAAATTCAGAGATATTTGTTACTAGTGATGTTAAGGAAGTTGATTTAGTTATCAAAAAATATAAAAATTCTAAAGACTATGTATTTTGCGCTATTGGCGGTGATGGTACTTTAAATTCATTAATAAATTCATTATTAATGAATAATATTAAAAATCCTGAGGTTGCTTGTATAGCTTCTGGTAGTGGTTCAGATTTTTTAAGAACATTTGCTATGCCAAAAGATATTAACCAAGCATTATTAAGAATTAAAAATAATCAAAATTATTCTGTCGATGTTTCATTAATAGAATCAAAATCAAATACAAAATATTTTATAAACGTATTGAATTTTGGTTTTCTTGCTGAAACCGTTAATTTAAGTGAAAAACTACCAAATATATTAAAAAGATTCCGATACCCAATAAGCTTTTGGTTAAAACTTTTAACTGGAAAAGATTCTTTTTTTAGTTTAAAAACTAATTCCTATGAATTTGATGCAAAAGCATTTAACGTTTCAATTTGTAATGGTCAGTTTTTTGGTGGTGGATGGAATATTTCACCAAAATCAAGCCTTCAAGATGGGGAACTTAATATACAAATATTTAAAGTTACAAAAACTAAAGCTATGAAATTGTTTTTCTTAGCTAAAAAAGGTCTTCATTTAAATGATCCAGATGTAATAACAAAGAAATCAGATAAAATCTCATTAAACACTAAACAACCAATTGAAATAGATGGTGATTTTTTTGACTATGGACCAGCAGAGATTTTTGTTAAAAAACATTCAATACAATTAAAAATTTAGTATTATTTAAAAAACACTCTAAGGAGATATATGGCTAAAAAAGAAGATGAAGTAATTGAAGAGCCGACGTTAGAAGATTTAGAAGATGAAGATTTAGAGGATAACAATCCTCAAAATTCTGATGAAGAAACCGAAAAAGAAACAGTCGAAACAGAGTCATTGGAAGCAAGAGTAGAAAATGAAAAAAAGGCTGTTGAAGATGCTGATGAAACTGAGGGATCTTTTATTTCAGTTGATGCTGCTGAAAAAAGAAATGTTAAAAGTTCTGATTTAAAGCTTGATGAAGTAGTTGAAGAAATTCAAGAAGATGAGTTTACCTGTACTATATGTTTTCTTGTTTTAAAAAACACAGCATTAGCAAAACCTAGAGCAAAAGTTTGTGTTGATTGTGTCTAATAACAAATTTAAAGATATAGATTTATCTTTTGAAATTAAAAAAGTTAATTTAATTCCAGATTATTTACAAGATAAATTTAAAAAGGAATTATCAAAAATAGATTCGGATATTATAAATTATTATTTTAAATCAAATGATAATAATTCAATTAGATATGTACTTTATGCTGAAAATCACGAAATAGGGTATTCAAATATAAAAGAAGATAATTCGTATTGGAATCTATTTGAAATATATATAGATCAAGAATTTAGAGAACTTGGCTTAGGTACTAAGTTATTTCATTATATATTGAAAGAATGTAAAAAAAATAAAAAAACAATTAGAACTTATACATTACCAAGTGATCGTAAAGCTAAAAATTTCTATGAAAGCAATAGAATTACTGCAAGGGTTTTAATAATGGAAGAAAAACGTGCAAATTCTCGCTACAGACCTTGATGGCACTGTATATATAGAAGATAAATTAATAGATAATGTACAAGAATCTCATAACTATTTATTAAATAAAAGAATAAAAATTTTATACACTACTAATAACAGTTCACAAAACCCAATAAGAATCCAAAAAAAATTGGAAAATTTATTGGAAACAGAAATTGATATAGATTCCGTTGTTACTCCACTTAAAGTTTTAAATGAATATTTACATAATAAAAAATTGAATGTATATATTTATGGCTCACAAGAATTAACTGATTATGTTAATGCAATATCCAAAGTTACGACAAAAATTAATGATGCTGATTTGATATTGATTGGTAGAAAAGAAAAAATTGATCAAAAAGATGTATCTGAAATTATTGATTTTGTTAATAGAGGAAAAAAAATAATGGGTATGAATAAAGATTTAACTTTCCCTACTTACGACAATAAAGAGAAAATAGGAAATGGGGTTGTAATAAAAACTATTGAAGATGCAGTTGGTATTAATATTCAAACATATGGAAAGCCAGATATTCAATATTTTAATTTTTTAAAAAATAAATTTAAAAGAATTGATTTTATGATTGGAGATAGGGTGGATACAGACATTGTCCTAGGAAATAATCTAAATGCTAAAACATTTCTAGTTAATTCATCAGTAAAAAATCACATGAAAAATAATATTGCTGATTATAAATTTGATAAGTTTTCAGAATGTGTATCTTTTATACTTAAAAACTTTTAATATAAAATATCCAAAAATAAATCCACTTATGTGAGCTTCCCAAGAAATATTATTACTTTGTAATGCTATAAATATTTGTGAAATTAACCAAAAGAGCATAAAATATTTTGCTTTTAAAGTTGTCGGAAAGAAAACTCCAAATGGTACCAAAACTAATAATCTTGCATTAGGAAAAAGATATAAATATGCCCCCATTAACGCAGAAACTATACCAGAAGAACCAACAATTGGGTTGATATTGTAAGCATTTAATAAAACGTGAAACATCAAACTAATAATGCCAGTTATAAATAAAAAAATACAAAATCTAAATTTCCCAAGTTTATCTTCTATATTGTTTCCAAAAATCCAAAAACTCCAAAGATTGCCAAGTACATGAAAAAAATTAGCATGTAAAAATAAAGAAGCAAACAAACTAAATCTAATATTCTTATTTTCAAATATTAAAACATCTGGATCTAGCAAACAATTATTTGAATAAAATTGATTCATACTAAGTGGATTATTATTAAATATTTCACATGGTATAGCAGCATATTTATAAAAAAAGGTAAATAGTTCTGTCCCGTCTTTTGGTGTTAAAAATAAAAATATTAAAGCAGTAACAATAATAAATAACCTAGAAATAATGGGTATATTTTTAGCAGGATTGATATCTGATATTGGTATCATTTTGTGCTCCAACGAAGTTACGTATAATATATCCTAGTGAAGAATATTTTAATAATTACATCTAATAAAAATATAAAATCAAAATACTACAAATGGATAACATCTTACATAAAAAAAAGAAAAGTTATATTTCAGGTAGTTCATATTGAAGATTCTTTAAACATTGATAAATACATAAAAAAAGATACTTTGTTAATAAGTTTAGGTGGCGACGGAACAGCATTGAAATGTATGAAAATTGCTTGGAAGTACAATTTATTATTCTTACCTTTAGGCCATGGAAGAGTTGGCTATCTAGTAAATACTGATAAAGAGTTTAAAAGAATATTTGATAAATGGTTAAATAATGAATATAAATCCATAAAAAGAAAAGCTTTATTACAAAATAAAAATAATAGTTTTCCTGCATTTAATGAAATTGTGATTATAAAAAATTCTCCAACTAGATTGTTGGATGTAATACTTGAAACATATGATCAAAAAGTAAAATTAAGAGCCGACGGATTAATTATTTCAACATCACTGGGTTCAACAGCGTACAATTATTCAGCAGGTGGTCCAATAGTTCAAAACGATATTGAATCAATAATAATTACACCGATATCACCTTTCACTAAATTCCCAAGATCGATTGTAATCAACAAAGAAAGCAATATAAAAATCACTATTATAAAAAATCAAAACTTTGCAATACAATTTGATGGAGTAGTTGAAATAGAAAGTAAATTAAAAGAAGATATAGTATACGAATATAACTTATCAAATAAATCAATTAAGTTATTAGAAGATAATACATATCCAAAACTTGATCGCTTTTTAAATCAAATATTAAGATAATCCTTTAATTACAAAAAATACATGGTAAAGTTTTGATGTGACCAAATACATATTTGTCACCGGTGGTGTAGTCTCTGGTCTTGGTAAAGGGATTACATCTGCATCTCTTGGAAACTTACTAAAAGCTCGTGGATTAACTGTAATTAATCAAAAATTAGATCCTTATATTAATGTTGATCCCGACACTATGAATCCATTCCAACATGGTGAGGTATTCGTTACAGAAGATGGTGCTACTACAGATTTAGATTTGGGTCATTATGAAAGATTTACAGGTGTAAATTTAAAAAAAGATTCTAATGTTACAACTGGAAGTATCTACAGAAAAGTTATTGAAAGTGAAAGAAAAGGCGATTATCTAGGAGCTACTGTTCAAGTTATTCCCCATATAACAGATGAGATAAAACGTAGGATAAAAGGAATATCAACTGATGTTGATGTTCAAATTACTGAGATAGGAGGAACTGTTGGTGATATTGAAATATTGCCATTTCTAGAAGCTGCTAGACAAATAAGAAAAGAATTTGGACAAGATAATGTAATGTTTGTTCACGTGACATTAGTACCATACATAGGACCTAGTACAGAATTGAAAACAAAACCTACTCAACATTCTGTTTCAGAATTAAGAAGTTACGGTATTAGCCCAGATATTATTGTTTTAAGATCTGATAGAGAATTAAATGACGAAATAAAAAGTAAAGTCTCGTTATTCTGTGATGTTTCATATGATGATGTAATTAACGCTCCAGATTTAGATGATATCTATGAAGTACCTCTAAGGATGTTTGATGAAGGTTTAGATAAAGCCGTTGATAAAAGATTAAATTTGTCTTCAAATGAACCAAATTTGTCTGATTGGAAGGAAATGTTATCTTTAAAAACAGGTATACAAAAAACAGTAGAAATAGGAATTCTAGGTAAGTATTTTGGTTTACCTGACAGCTATTTATCAGTAGTTGAGTCTTTAAACCATGCATGTTTACATAACAAAGTAAAACTTAATTTAAATTGGCTTGATGCAGACAATTTTGATATTGAAGAATTAAATAGGTTAGATGGAGTAATCATCCCAGGAGGTTTTGGATATAGAGGAATTGAAGGAAAAATATCAGCTATAGAACATTTAAGAGTAAACAAAATTCCATTCCTAGGTATTTGTCTTGGTTTACAATGTGCTGTTATTGAGTATGCACGTAACGTATGTAATATATTAGATGCTAACTCTTCAGAATTTTCTAAAAACACTAAAAACTATGTTATTGATTTATTACCTAATCAAGATTTAGAAAAAGATGACAAGGGTGCTTCTATGAGATTAGGCACATATCCTTGTAAGATAACTAAAAATACATTAAGTGAGGAGATTTATAAAGAAGAAGTAATTTACGAAAGACATAGACACAGATACGAAGTAAATAACAAATTTAAAGAACAACTAGAAAAAGGAGGCTTGGTTATAAGCGGTATGTCTCCAGACAATAATTTAATTGAAATGATTGAAGTTAAAGATCATCCATATTTTGTAGCATCACAATTTCACCCGGAATTTAAATCAAGACCCTGGGAGCCAGCACCGATGTTTAATTATTTTATAAAAGCTGCTTCAAATATTATAAAAAATAAAAAAAAAGAAGAAATAACTCAAAAGGTTAAAGATTAATTCATTTAATAAAAATACCATTAAAAAATATGAAGAATACATCACTTATTCAAAAGGTCTTGCTGATAATACTGTAAAAGCTTACATTTCAGATTTAGATGAATTTTATAATTTTATTATTAATAAAAAAATTAATGATAAAAATCTAAATGATTATTTTAAAGAATTAAATGAAAAAAATATTTCACAGAAAACTAAACAAAGAGTTATGTCATCAATAATGCAATATCTAGATTGGCATAATAATAATTATAAATCAAAGATTGATATCAAAAGAATTGATTTTAAAACAGGAATTTATTTGCCTGATACATTGTCAGTTAATGAAATTACTTTATTAATAGACTCTCTCTTTCACAGTAATTTTATTGAATCTAGAAATAAGACAATATTAGATTTCATGTATTCAACTGCTTGCAGAGTATCAGAATTATGTGAAGTCAAAATATCAGATATTGATTTTGAAGATGATTACATAAAGTTAACTGGAAAAGGTAATAAACAGAGATTAGTACCAATAGGTACAGAACTTAAAGTAAATTTATTTAAATATATTAAATTAAGAAGTGATTTTGTTAAAAATAATATTTCTTATTTATTTATATCAAAAAATAAAAATAAACTAGAAAGAACTTCAGTGTATAGAGTAGTTAAAAATATTGCTCTTAATAATAATTTTAAAATTAATGTACATCCACATACTCTAAGACATAGTGCTGCAACACATATGTTAGAAAGTGGTTGCGATTTAAGAACTCTACAAGAATTTTTAGGACATTCCTCTGTTTCTACAACAAAAATATATACTAAACTAACAAAAGAATTTTTATCTGAGATATTTCAGGAAAGTCACCCAAGAGCATGAAAGATTTAATTATAAAATCTATAAGAGCAATAAGATATTTATTTTATAGACATTTAGATATAAATGAACAAATAGAGTTAGTTCAATATTTAAATAAATCAAAAGAAATTAAACTTTTTTGGAACATGAACAAAGCAGATAGACATCATTCATATGAAGTATTTAAAAGAACTCAAAAAATAACTGATGAAAAAAATATTTTAATTTTGAGTTTATTCCATGATATTGGTAAATCTAATATCGATGCAGGTTGGTTATTCAGGATACTTAGTGACTTAAGTATTATTAGAAACAAAAAGTCTATAGCTTATATAGACCATGAAAGAATAGGTTATGAAATATTATTAAATAATAATGTTTCAGAAGAACTTTTAAAAAATTATAAAGAAAACTTATTATTACAAAAAAATAAACATTTAGATAAAACGGATTATTGATGGATTTAAATAAAATTATAGAAGAATTAAAAAATTTGTTAATTAAATATACCTCTAACTCTGATGCTTATATTGAAGAGAACTTAACCAGTATTTTTAAAAGTTTTGAGAACAAATCAATTAACGAGGATATCGAAAGTTATGCGGAGTTTGTTTTATTAGGTGCCTCCTTATTTGAAATGAAAGCAAAACAATTATTACCGCACAATGAAAATATAGATTGGTTAGACGAAGTTGAAATTATGCAAGATAAAGATTTAGCTTTTGCACGTCTTCTTCAATTTAAAGCATTCTCTGAGGTAGGTATAGCTATTGCATCAAAAATAAAAATTAATGAAAACAGAATTCCTGCATTTAAGTATTATCAAACAAATAATTTAAAAATTAAACCAAATATAAAATATGAAGTCAATCTTAACAAATTTACTTTAATAGCTAATGAAGTATTCCATAGATACAAAACTATTGAAGGTTTTGATCACATAGATAAAGATTTACCTGATTTACAAGAATCTATTGATGAATTATTAAACATTGTAGATCAAAGACTTAATACTTCATTTGAAGAACTAGTTTCTGGTGTAGACACAACTGAAAAAGCAATAGCTTTTTTTCTTGCTTTACTGGAAACTATCAAATGGGGATTTATAAAGGCTGAACAAACTAAAAATGAAAACGAAATTAATATAGAAAAAAACTATGAATAATAAAAAAATTATAACTGCTACTTTATTAATAAGTGATGGATCCATAGAACATGAATATTTTCATGAATTGTTAGGTATAGAAATAGATGAATTATTAAATCTATTTAAAGAAATTAATTTACAACTAGAAGATTTAGAATTTGGATTTGAAATAAAATATGATAATAAAAAATCGGATATTGTAACTGTTAATGAAATCTCAACTTACTTAAAGGATGTAAAACCACCTTCTGTTATAAAAGGTTTGTCGACCCCTGCATTAGAAACATTAGCAATAATTGCATATGAACAACCAGTTACAAAATTAAAAATATCTGAAATTAGAGGTGTTGAATCTGAATCATCAATTAAAACATTAGAATCAAGAGGATTAGTAGAAAGCGCTGGAGAATTAGATGTTCCAGGAAAACCAATTTTATATAAGACAACAGAATTGTTTATTGAAAAAATTGATATAGAAAATTTAGATAATCTACCATTAATTGGTGAGTATTTTGATTCACCCAATGAAGAAGAATAATAATTGAGAATCAACAAATATCTTGCTTTAAATTTAAACATTTCAAGAAGAGAAGCTGATAAATTAATTAAAAATAATGAAATTAAAATTAATGGAGTAAATACAAAATTAGGTCAAATAGTGCAACGATATGATGTTGTAACATATAAAAATCATAAAATTAATCCTATAAAAAATCATAAATATTATAAATTTTATAAACCAATAAATTATATTTCCTCAAGAACAAGTCAAGGCAATTCAAAAACGATATATGATTTAATTAAAAATAAAAATTTAAAATATTCAGGAAGGTTGGATAAAAATTCTGAAGGGTTAATGCTATTAAGTACTGATGGTAATTGGCTAAATGATAATGCTCATCCGAGCAAAGAAATAGATAAAAAATATATTGTTACAACTGATATTAAAGATATAGACCTAAAGAAATTTAAAAAATCAATAATTGATAATAAAGAGAAATTAAATATCTATTCAATTAATAAGAAATCTAACAATGAATATTTAGTTATTTTAAAGACTGGTAAAAACAGAGAAATAAGAAGGATATTTGAATACAATAATATAAAAATTACAAATTTAAAACGAATATCCATAGGTAAACACTCGTTAGGTAATATGAAAATAGGGGAATTAGAAGAAATTATAATATGAAGAGTGTTATTACCATTGACGGACCTTCCGGTGTTGGCAAAACTACTATTGGACAGAAGATAGCTTCTAAACTTAATTATCATTTTTTTTCAAGTGGAAAACTTTATAGATACGTTTCTAAATATTCTTATGATGAAAATACTAAAAATTTTGATGATTTTCAATTGACTATAGATATTAAAGGCAACTGCTTTATTAACAATATAAATTACACCGACGAGGAATTATATACTAAAAATATTAATAAGAATAGTTCAGAAGATGCTAAAAATCCATTAGTTAGAAACTTAGTTAAAAAAACTTTATTAACATTTTATAACGAAATTAATAATGACGATATTTATTACGGACTTGTTATTGAAGGTAGAGATATGGGAAGTGTTGTATTTCCAAATGCTAAATATAAAATTTATTTAGATGCTGATAAAAGTATTAGAGGCAAAAGGAGGGAAGATCAATCCCATTCACAAGAGACTATGGAAGAGATTATACAAAGAGATCTTAAAGACATGAGCAGAGAGGAGTCTCCATTAGTAATTCCTAAAGACTCAATATTAATTGATAATACTAACAAGACAATAGATGAAACAATTGAAACAATTATAAAGAAGTTAAAGCTTTTGTAGCTGACCAACTCTTATCATTTTTGATACCATATTTTGATATACATTTATTTTCTGGAAACATTGAAGATATGAAATTTGTTAAGTTCTTAATATTTGTCCTTAGTTCAACAGGTAAAGGAAAATATTCAGTTTCATCTGAGTCAATATAAAACTCTATATTTTTCGGTTTAATATAGTCAACAATATTTTGGAGCATGTGATCGGGTGCAGAGGCTCCTGCTGTTATAGCTACATTTTTATTTTTGAAATCTATATTTTCTATATCGTCAGTTGTTTCAATTCTATATGCTTCTTTTCCAATATTATTTAATGAAGTGACTAGAGCATTTGTATTACTAGATGTTGAAGAACCAATTACAATTACTGTATCAACTTTATCGGCAATATTAATTATTGCTTCTTGTCTATTTGTTGTTGCATAACATAGGTCATTCTTTCTAGGCATTTTTAGATTTGGGTATTTTTCTTTAGCTTTTAACATTATTGGTTCCCAATCTGACATAGCTAAAGTTGTCTGGGCTAATAAAGCAACTTTATTAGATTTCAGTTCTATTTCTTCAATATCATCAAGATTTTCAATTAAATTCATAGACTGAGGAGCAACACCCATAGCACCAACTGCTTCATCATGATTTTTATGCCCTACATATATTATCTCATGTCCTTCATCGCTGAATCTTTTAGCCTCATGGTGTACTTTTGTTACTAATGGGCATACCGAATTTACATTAGTTAAAGATATTGATTTAAATTCTTTTTCAATTTTTGGTGCTGTGCCATGTGCAGATAACATAACTATTGAGTTATTAGGCAATTCATCAGTATTGTTAATGAATTTAACGTTATTTTCTTTAAATTTTTCTACAATCCAATCATTATGAACAATTTCATGGTAACAATAGATAGTTTCATCATAAATCTTCAACATCCAAGTTAAAGCTTTAATAGCCATTTCCACACCAGCACAAAAACCTCTTGGAGTTACAACATATAGTTTATTTACCATAAAATAAGGATAGCTATATTTAAATAATGATAGAAAATAATAATGATGAAGTTTTAATTATAGGCTTACCTAATTCAGGAAAGTCGACCTTAGTTAATGTATTAACATCAAAAAAAGTATCTATTATTGGCTCAACGCCTAACACTACAAGAGATAAGGTATCTAGTGTTGCTGAAATTAATAATAAACAAGTAATCATTTCTGATTTACCAGGTTATTTAGAAAATCCAGATGAATTAAATATAAAATTTCAAAATAAATTAAATGAATATATCAAACAAGCAGATCTTATCTTGTTTGTTATTGATGTTAATACAAAAAATTACAATGGCTTAGATAAATTAAATTCAATACTAAGAAAACAAAATAAAACTGTTTTTACAATTTTTAATAAGTGTGAAAAATTTAAATCATATGATCTTGATAAAAATTTATATAAATATATATTTGATCAAGATTTTTATATATCGTCTATTCATAAAACTGGTATTGATGAATTAACTAATGGAATTTCAAAAAAAATAAAAAAAGATTCTACAAAATCAAGAATTCTCAATAAAGAAAATTCTATAGTTTTAATTGGAAGACCTAATTCAGGTAAATCTACGTTATTTAATTCGCTATTAGAAAATGAACGTTCGGTGGTATCATCTATATCTGGCACGACTAGAGATGTAATAAAAGATACATTAAGTTTAAATAATCAAAAATATCAAATAATTGATACAGCGGGTATACCTAGAACTAAACAGAAGAATCAAATTGATAGATATGCATCATCTCTTGCTATTAATGAATTAAATAATTCTTTAGTAGCTTTAATTGTTATTGATTCTACCGTTGGATTAACTTTCGAAGATTTAAGATTAATTAATGAATGTCTTGAAAATAATGTAACACCATTATTAATTATGAATAAATGGGATTTACTCGACACTGAACAAAAAGATAAAATTAATAAAAATATTAAACAAAATTTAAAAAGATTTGATTGGTTAAATATTTTAAGAATATCTGCATTGACTAAAAAAGGAATCAAATTAATAGAAAAATCTTTAAATGAACTTTATCATCAATTAGAAATAAGAGTCTCTACATCTGATTTAAATATATTTCTTAGAGAATTATGGGTAGCAAAACCACCTCATCCTTTTAGAGGTAAAAGATCTAAACTAAAATATGCTACACAATATGAAATACAACCGCCTTCAATAGCAATAAATTTAAATGGAAGAATTCCTCAAAATTATCAAAATTTTTTAGTTACTCAATTAAGGAAAAAATACGGTTTCTACAATATTTGCATCAAAATGAAATACAACTTATAAATGGAAAACTTTGGATTTAAACTCGGTGCTTTTTTATTCGGTTTTTATTTAATAATTAGAGTTTTTCAATTATTTTTTAATTTTTTATAACTAAAAATCATTGTTTTTCAACTAAATAATATAAAAAAAAGTCATATTTATTGAATTACTCCCAAGTACCTCTATTATTAGATGATTCCACTAAATGTGGAATTTTTTGTATACAAAAAGGAGAAACTTTGAGTAATTTCACAGGATCTAGATCTTGGCGACTTATATTACTTTTTACAGTTTTTGCTATGGTAGTTGTTGCTTGTGGAGGTTCCACAGATGACACTGCAGAAGAAGTAGTAGAGGAAGCTCCGGCTGAAACTGCTGCTCCTGCGACTACTGCAGCAGCCGCTGAAGAAGCTGCACCATCCGGACCGGAAGGTGTATATAAGATGGCTATATTCTCAGATCCACAAACACAGAATTATTGGAATTATCTTGATACTGAAACTGATGTTTGGACATCATACGTAATGTCTGGACAGGCTGTTTCATTGTTTTCCATTTCGTATCCTAACTATCAGCTTGTAACAGGTATAGCTGATGAGTTGGTTGAAACATCAACTGACAATGGTGATGGAACATATACTTATACTGTTCCAATAACTCAAGGATATGAATGGAGTGACGGTTCACCTATTACAGCAAATGATATGGTATTTACATATAATACCGCTCAAGGCCTTGGTCTATTAAGCAACTGGGAAACTTATTACGCAGCTGCTGGAGATGACACATTAGGTATTGTGAGTCTTGTTGCTGTAGATGACTACACTGTAGCTATCACAATTAACTTTGATGCAGGTCTTTCTGCATGGCAATATAAAATTGCATTAGCTCCAATACTTCCAGAAAGTTATTGGGCACAATATGCAACTGATAGAGAAACTCTATTAGCTGCTGACGGAAGCAAAGCTCCTGTCGCTAGTGCATTCGTATATGACAAAGTTGAACAAGGTGCTTTCTACACATGGTCATATGATCCAAATACAATGTGGTTCGGTGGCGAAACTACTATTTATAAGAGTGGTACAGCTGTTGAATGGGATAACGGAAAAGCTCCAAAAGTTAGTGCATCATTTGGTGACACTAGTGGAGATTCCTTTACCTACACATCAGGTCCTTATGTAGGAACTGTTGAGTTCACACTTTATAGTGATCAGGATGCTGCTTATTTAGCATTCCAAAATGGGGAAGTAGACTTTGTTCTTAACCCATTAGGTGTAAAGAGAAATCTTTTTGACCAATTATCAAGAGTTCAAGGTGTCGAAACTGTTGCTAACTTAGGTAACGGTATGAGATACATGGCTTTCAATACAAGAATTTTCCCTGGTAGTGACAAAGCATTTAGGCAAGCTGTTGCTTGTATTTCCGATAAGGAATTCGTGCTTAATAACGTTCTACAAGGGGTAGCTGTAAATATGGACGGACAAATGCCAGAAGCACTAACAGCTTGGGTAGCACCAGTTACTGGTGTTCTTAAAGACTGTGCAGGACTATCTGCTGAAGAAAGATTTAACAAATCTGTTGAAATCCTTCAAGCTGGTGGATGGACTGCATCAGACTGGGGTTCACACCCTGGTGGTGCTGACAGAGCAGTAGCTCCTACAGGAGTTAAAGGTCCTAATGGTGAAACACCACCTAGCGATATGTTACTATACGCTCCAGGTGCTGGTTATGACCCATTGAGATCAACTATGTCATTGTTCATAGCAGATTGGATGCAACAACTTGGATTCGACGTAACTGCTAGACCTACAGGTTTCAGCGTTATTGTTGACAAGGTGTTCACACCAGACAATTGTAAAGACTGGTATTTTTATATGCTTGGATGGGGATTGGGTGCATACCCAGACCACCCAGTTGATTTCTTCAACTCAGCGTATGATACATGCGACGGTGGATATAATACACCAGGATTTAACAATGCTGAATTTGACGCTTTAACAGATGAGTTTAAAGCTGCAAAAACAGTCGGTGAAGCTATCGCAATATCACAGAAAATGGAAGCAATATTGTTTGAAGAAATGCCTTACTTAGTGTTGTTTAATGTACCAACACTTGAGGTATATCGTAGTAATATTGAATTCCCATTCACTGATGTATTGGATGGTATTACTGGTACAGGTGGTGGATACCCATCTAACGTTAAAGTATCTGACTAAATAATTATTTACATAGGTGGGCTTTTATTAGCTCACCTATGTATTTTTGTTTATAATTACCTGTAAAATATAAAAGTCCTTATTAATAGAATTAGGCGAGGAGTAGCAAATTGTACGAATATATAATTAAAAGAACGCTTCAAATGATCGTTGTTTTCTTTATATTTCTTGTTAGTTCTTATTTGTTATTCAATGCAATTCCTGGAAATGCTTTTTCAAACTTATTATTAAATCCAGATTTACCCCCTGATGCGTATGAAAAAGTATTAGCTACATATGGCTTAGACAAACCTTTGATGGAAAGAGTTCAACTTTATATCGTAAATTTCTTTAAAGGAGATTTTGGATACTCATATAAATATTTTCCTAAAACACCAATAGAATTAATTGCTGAAAGACTACCAAGAACATTAATGTTATTTGCTGTTGTAAATATTTGCGCATTTTACACAGGCTTTTTAGTTGGAAAAATATTAGCTTGGAGAAGAGGTTCTAAGGCTGAAACTTGGATAACTGTAACTTCAGTATTCTCTTATACAGTTTTTTATCCTTGGTTTGCATTAATGATGTTATGGGTATTTGGATATAAATTAGGATGGTTTCCTATCGGTAAATTTTTATATCCCGAAAAATGGTATGAAGCACCATGGGATAGTGATGTTATCTTTGTATTAATGATTAAATTCACAGTAATAGTATCTATATTACAATTTATATCTTATGTACTAACAAGAGGTATTGAATCTCTAAGTTTAAGAAGAAATATTAGATTCGGTAGTTTGATGGCAATATTCATAGGTAGTTATATATTTTGGAATACAGGTGATGCTCTTGTAAAAAAACCTTTTGCAGCTGACATTGCATATCACATGATCTTGCCGGTAATTGTTGTTACGATTGTTGCATTTGCTGGGACTGCTTTGCTTACTAGAACAACTATGATGGAGGTTTTAAAAGAAGACTATATACTAACAGCAAGAGCTAAAGGTATTAGTCAAAAAAGAATTAGAGACAGACATGCTGCAAGGACAGCATTGTTACCAGTAGTTACTTCATTCATCTTTACAATAGTTACAATCATCGATGGCTCAGTACTAACAGAAACAATATTTTCATGGCCAGGAATGGGTCAACTTATATTACAGAGCGTCTTAGAAGAAGATTTACCAGTGGCTATGGCAACATTCTCATTTCTTGGCGTATTTGCACTAATTGCCCATTTAATAGCGGATATATCATATTCATATTTAGATCCTCGAATAAGAATAAAATCACAAGGATAAACAATGAGTAAAGATAAAAAAGAAATACAAATAGAGAAACAGATTAGAAGAGATGCAATAAGGAAGAATTGGAAATTATTTTCTCAGAGTAAATTAGGTATGATTGGTTTATACATAGTTTTATTTTTCTTATTTCTTTCACTTTTACAACCTTTTTTATTTATTACTGGAATTTGGAATCCAGCAATATATGATCCTGTTGTTGGATATGATGAAATAAGAGATACATTATTAGTTGTTGAATGCCCTAAAGAGTACCCAACTGAAAAATACGAATCATATTCTGACTGTCCTGGACCAGGAGAAGTAAATATTAAAAAACTCTACATGGCTCCTAATTTAGAAGTAGGTGACTATTATGAAACATTTATTCAGCCAGCACCACCATCTTCAACTCATTTATTAGGAACTGATTCATTAGGTAGGGATGTATTTTCACAAATTATGGAAGGAAGCCAAGTAGCTTTTGTTTTAGGTCTATTAAGTGCAACATTAGGTGTAGGGATTTCTACAGTTCTTGGAACAATAGCAGCATTCTTTGGAGGAAGAATAGATGCTTATTTAATGAGACAATCTGATTTAATATTAATGCTACCAAGCTTACCTTTACTGTTTATTATTTCTGCTTTTGCTGAACTAAAAGTATGGCATTTAGCTGTAGTTCTAGGTGTTTTAGGAGGCTTAGGGGGTTCTGTTATAACGATTAAATCTCAAGCTTTGCAAGTAAAAGTTAAACCTTTTGTTGATTCTGCAAGAATAACTGGAGGTTCAAATTGGCAAATACTCTTTTCACATGTTTTACCTAATGTTGCACCTATTGCCTTATTATTTATGGTATTTTCTGTTACAGGTGCTATTGCTTCAGAATCAGTGCTTTCTTTCTTAGGTTTATTAAATATTGATATGAGTTGGGGAATAATGATTTATCTATCACAAACTGATGGATTTATATTCTCAGGTTTAAGATTCTGGTGGTTAATATTACCAGCTGGTTTAGCTGTAACATTATTAGCCGGAGGATTTTATTTAGTAGGAAGAGGGTTAGATGAAGTATTTAATCCAAGATTAAGGAAACGATAGATGCCAAAAGATGTATTAGTTGTAGACAATTTAAATATGCATTATGAAACAATTGATGGTCCTGTAGCTGCAGTTAAAGATGTTTCTTTCAAACTAAAAGAAGGCGAATCATTTGGATTAGTAGGTGAATCAGGATGTGGTAAAACTTCTGTTGCTATGTCACTTCTACAGTTACAAGCTGATAACGCAAAGATTTCTAGTGGGAGTATTAAGTTAGAAGGTCAAGAGTTAGTAGGTATGACCGAAAATGAATTAAGAAAAGTCAGATGGGATGGAATAAGCATTGTATTCCAAGGAGCAATGAATGCATGGAATCCAGTAGCTAAAATCGGTGAACAAATTAGAGAGGCAATTCGTGAACATAGACCTAATAATACAAAAGCAGAAAATATTAAAAAAATTGAAGAATTGTTTAGTATTGTTGGTTTAGATAATTCTGTTATGGATAGATATCCACATGAACTTTCCGGTGGCATGAAACAGAGAGCAGTTATTGCTTTAGCACTATCATGTGATCCTAAAATAGTTATTGCAGATGAGCCTACAACTGCTCTAGATGTAGTAATTCAAGATCAGATATTAAAAGAACTTAAAAAGGTACAAGATTTACTTGGACTAAGTTTAATATATATCTCACATGACATTGCAGTAATTGCTGAAATGACAGATAATATGGCTGTAATGTATGCTGGTTCAATTGTTGAGTTAGGTCCAACAGTTGAAGTATTTGGAAATCCAAAACATGCTTATACAAGATTGTTACTTGAATCAACACCATCTGTAGTTGGTCCAAAGAAAAAACTCCGATCATTAGATGGTGAACCTCCAAGCTTAATAAATGAAATAAGTGGCTGTTCTTTTTCACCTAGATGTCCAGAACCTACAAATGATTGTAAAGAGCAAAATTTAGAAATGAAATTAATAGAAATTAAGAAAGGACACTTTGCAGATCAATGTTGTGCAAAGTGTGGATAAGTTTTAAAAATGAGTAAAAATGTTATAGAAGTAAAAAATCTTGAAAAATATTTTGAAATTTCAACAGGATTTTTTGGTAGAAACAAAGGAATTGTGAAAGCAGTCGATGATATATCCTTTAATATACCTCTTGGTGAAAGTCTTGGTCTTGTAGGGCAAAGTGGTTGTGGAAAAACTACAACAGCGAGGTCATTGTGTTTACTTGATCCAAAAACTAAAGGTGAAGTAAAATTTTATAATACAGATACTAAAAAAATGGATAGCATTGATGATCTGGATGAAGAAGAACTAAAAAAGTTTAGAAGAAATATACAAATGATTTTTCAAGATCCTTATGAATCATTAAATCCAAGATGGACAATTAAAGATATTATTTTAGAACCTCTTAATATCCACAATATTGGTAATTTATCCGATAGGGAAGAAGCAGTTCAAGAGATATTAACAACTGTAGGATTAACCCCACCAGAAAATTATATGCCAAGGTATCCTCATGAATTGTCTGGTGGACAAAGACAACGAGTATCAATAGCAAGAACTTTGATAATGAAACCAAAATTTGTAGTTTGTGATGAACCAACATCTATGCTTGATGTATCAATAAGAATATCAATAATGGATTTAATGTTAACTTTAGCTAAAGATTTAGAAGTATCTTATCTTTACATAACTCATGATCTTGCAGTTGCAAGATATATGTGTAATAGAATTGCTGTAATGTTTAATGGAAAAATTGTTGAAATTGCAGAAACAGAAGAATTACTTAAAAATCCAGTACACCCATATACAAAAAGATTAATTTCATCTATTCCAATACCTGATCCTAAATATAAAAGACAAGAATATGAGTTAGATTTTGAAGAATTAGATAAAATTATTAAAAATAATCCAAATAAAGCAATGGTAGATATAGGAAAAGAACATTTTGTTGCTACACATGACGTAAAAGGTATTCTTTATTGAAAATTAAAGATATATTTTTAATTCCTAATATTGTTACATTAAGCAGATTATTTATAACAATATTATTATTTCAACAATATACTCCCAGAGAATTTTCACCAATTATTCTTATAATAATTATTGCAATTATCGGTTTAAGTGATTCATTAGATGGAATTATTGCAAGAAAACTTAATCAAGTAAGTAAATTAGGAACGATACTAGATCCAATAACAGATCGTATAGTTTTTATACTTCTAATAATTTGGTTGTCAGATAATTTTGAATTTATTTTTGTATTACTTCTATTTATTAGAGAGGGCCTTGTTTCGATAGGGGGCCTTTATGTACTTATAAGTAAAAAAACATTAAAAGTTTCCAACAAAGGTAAAGTTGGTACAGCTCTCATATTTATATCATTGTGTATGAGTGTAATAACCAATGAAAGCTTAATAATTTTTATAGATATATTTATTATTTTTTCAGTAATTTTTTACTACTACGTAGCATTAGAATATTTATATAATTTAATTAAAAAAAATGAACAACGAAACACAACCGATTGAAGAATCTTTATTTTTAAATCAAAATATTAAGTATATTTTATCTATATTAAATGATGATATTAAATCATCTTCATGGCTACTTAGTAATGGTGTACATAAAATTGGAAGATTAGAAGATAAAGAAATTATCTTAGAAGATATAACTGTCTCTAAAAATCATGCTTATATTTCAGTAGAAGATGATGAGTTAGAAATATATGATGAAGGATCTACCAATGGTATATTTGTAAATGGTGAATTAGTAGATTCAGCTAAGTTATTTTCCGGTACAAGACTACAAATTGGAAAATATTATCTTGTAATATCAACTATTGATAAACAATGAATATTGGTGAAGCAGTTAAAATTATAAAGAAAACATATCCATCTGTTTCTATATCTAGATTAAGGTTTTTAGAAAAAGAAAATTTACTTAAGCCTAAAAGATCAAAAGGTGGAACTCGTGTATATTCCGACAAAGATATAAACATAATTTTAAAAATATTAGATCTTCAAGAGAATCAATTTTATAGTTTGAAAGCCATTAAAAATAATCCAAGTTTAATTTCTAATTCATCTAATAAAAATATTAAAATTAGTGAATATTCAAAACACGATGCTTTAAAAAAATCAGGACTATCAGAGAAGAGTTTTAAAGATTTGTTAGATTTTAAATTTGAAATAGATAAAGAAATCTACTCACAAAATGATGTTGAACGTTTATCAGCTTTTGCTTATTTTTACAATCTCGGATTAACAGCTAAAAATTTTACAATTATGAAATCTTTAGCTGATAGAGGATTAGGTTTTTTTGATACTTTAAATACCGCTAGTGTTGAAATTAACAAAGAGGACTTAGACTTATCAGTTAAATATTTTACATTAATTGTAGGGAGTTACATATTAGAAGATTTGTAATATATTTTGCAATATTTAATTTATTAATATTAGAACCTTTATATGCAGATGAAATACAAGAAGATCTAATAACAAGTGATTATTATCTTTCTTACGACATTACTCAAGATAAGTTACTATTTGCAAAAAATATAGATGAAAGAATCTATCCAGCATCTTTAACAAAAATAATGACTGCTATTTTACTATTAGATAAATATAACTTAGAAGATTCAATTGTTGTACAATATCCGAAAAACTATAAAAATATAGGTAAAGTTGCTTACATAAAAGATAATAAAGAAATAACTATAGAAAATTTAATTGAATTCTTATTAGTTTATTCAGCCAATGATGCAGCATATATAGCTGCCATGTCAGTATCAGAAAATGTAGATGATTTTGTAAATCTCATGAATATAAAAGCTAAAGAATTAAATATGTTAAATACAAATTTTGTTAACCCGGATGGGATTGATGAAGACAATCACTATACAACAATAAATGATTTATTAAAATTAACATTATCTGCAATAAATAACAAAGAACTTCTTACAATTTTAAGTAAGTCAGATTTTATATCTGATTCTTCTGGTGAAGAAAAAGTTTTTAAAAACACAAACCAATTATTAAACGATGGATTTGTAGGAGTTAAAACTGGCTGGACAGATAAAGCAGGGTTAACTTTTATTGGTTTTAATTTAAATAATAATAGACAAATATTAACAATTGTTAATAAATCAAAAGTAGATGAAAATAAATATAATCATTTTTCTGACACAAAAATTATATATGAATTAAGTATTGATACCTTTAAAGAATATAATTTAATTGATAAAGATGTAGAAATTTATTCTATTAAAAATTCAAAACAAATATATAAATATAAATCAGACTTTCATTGGCAAGAGTTTATAAATGTATATAAAATTACAGATTTAAAATTAGAAATTTACGAAAATAATTTATTAACTTTTAAATTTAATGAATATAGTAAAAATTATAAAATTAAAAAAAGTGATACAGAAATAAAATGGAATTTTAATCCTATAAAATTATTTAAATTATTTGCAAATAATAAATAAAAAAAATTAAAACTTAATTTTCAATAATATAAATAACTCCTAGTCTTTTATTATGGCCAAGAATATAAAAGTTGAAGTAAATTCTATACGATTAGAAGAAAGTTCAGAAACTCCTGTCTTGTTGTTACTTGAACCAAATTCAAATAAAGTATTACCTATTTGGATAGGAACAATTGAGGCTGTCTCTATTGCTTATGCACAAGAAGGCATATTACATGAAAGACCTCAAACACATGATTTATTAATTAATATTATTGAAGCAATGGAGTGTTCAATTCAAGAAGTAAATATTTCTGATATTAAAGATAATACATATTTTGCTAATATTGTTCTAAATACTTCTCAAGGTTTTGTAACACTTACTTCAAGACCTAGTGATGCCATAGCCATTGCATTAAGATCAAACATAAATGTAACTGTTAATGAAGATGTTTTTATAAATAACTGTATTGATATTTTATATGACAATATAGATGAAATTGAAGAGTTTAAAAACTTTATAGACACTATAAAACCAGAGGATTTTACCTAAAACCTTGAATAAATAAAGAATTATAGTACATTTAAATTATGCAGCAGGGATACACAGGACCAGAAGTATGTAATATAACAAATATTACATATAGACAATTAGATCATTGGACAACAACCGGATTAGTTGAAGCTTCTATAAGAAATATTAAGGGATCTGGATTTCACAGAATATATTCATTTCAAGATATAGTAAAAATTAAATTAGTTAACAAACTAAGAGATGCAGGTGTGAGCTTACAAAAAATTAGAATCGCATTAAAAAATATTAAAAAAATTCTAGGTAAGAATATAAATATGTCAGATATTTCTTTATTTTCTGATGGTAAATCAATTTATGTCGTTACTGATAATAATGAAATGTTAGATTTACTAAAAAAAGGACAAGCAGTTTTTGGAATATCACTAGGGCCAGTACACACAGAAACGGAAGCTAAGATTTTTTCATTATATCCTGAAAAAATTTCAGCAAACAATGGATGAAATTCGCACATCCTTCTGAGAGAGAATTTACAAAACATTTAGATCTCTTTAATATTCCTTGGATTTATGAACCAACAAGCTTTCCATTAAAGTGGGGTAGTGGCTCTATAAAAAAAATGTTTACTCCTGATTTTTATTTACCAACACTTAATATATATGTCGAAATAACGACAATGAATCAAAAGTTAATTTCAAAAAAACTAAAAAAAATTAAATTAGCAAGAAAATTATATCCATCAAAAACATTTAAATTAATTAATGAAAAAGAATATTACAATTTACTTTCAAAAAGAAATAAAAATTTAGTTCAAGAAGCTATAGCTAGCTGAATTATTTAACAATTCTTCAACATTGTTAATTCCTAACTTTTTAGCTATTGTTATTTCTTTTTTAACTGACGTATTACTCATAAGCCTATTATCAGTATTTAATGAAATATTAAATCCTAAGTTTATTAGTTTTTTTATGGGATGATCTTCTATAGTTTTATACATATTAGTGTGAATATTTGAAGAAATACATATTTCTAGTGGAATTTGGTTTTCTAAAATATAAGATGCGGTATTACCTAGTATATTTTTATTAATATCAATATCTTCTATTATTCTAACTCCATGTCCAATTCTCTTGGCTCCGTTATCCAAAGCATCTTTAATTGAATCAACATTGTCACCTTCACCTGCATGTATTGTTATATTTATGTTATGAAATTTTAGCTTATCAAATGAAGATTTAAAAAGTGATGGTCTAAAGTTAAGTTCAGGTCCAGCAATATCAAAACCTATTACTTTATGCTTATATTTAATCGCAATATCGGCAACTTTTTCAACATTCTTTTTATCATTTCTCATACCACATAATATAAGTCCACAATTAATTCCATACATATTGTTAGCTTGTTTAAAACCTGAATTAATAGCATCAATTACATTTTCTACTGATAACTTATGATTTACTGAATATAGGGGAGCATACCGGCTTTCGTAATGAGTTATACCATCATTATGCATATCCTCAGCTGCTTCAAAAGCTATACGTTCTAAATTTTCATAAGTTGTCATTAAGGCAGTTGTATGAATAAAAGCTTCTAAATAATCTTCTAATGATTTTGACTCAGATCTATCAAAAAAACTATCTATATCTTCAATTTCAATTAAAGCTTTATAATTCATTGAATAAGCTAGTTCCTTAGCAGTAGTAGCTCTTAAACCGCCATCTAAATGATCATGTAATATTGCTTTATACATAATGCAACATAATATATATTATACGACAAAGTGAATAATGCTTAATTTGAGTATATTTCATTAAGAACACTCTCCTTATGCGTTAATGGTAACCAATGTCCTGCACCATCTATTTCTTTAATTGTAACGTCATTACCAAGATTATTTAATCTGTACTTCATCTTGTCTGTTAACAATACTGCAACATCATTCCTACCAAACATAAATACTACCGGTATATCAATTTTTTTCCTCCACTCGTTACTTAACTCAATATTTAAATCAATATTTGTATACCAGCATATAGGTTGATAAAGTGAATGATCTTTAAAATGTTCTATGTAGCTATCAATAGTTTCATTATTAACAACTAACCCCCCTGTATTACCTTCAGTAAATAAACTTTTTAACGATAGATCTGGACTAGCGATAATTGAATTAGTGTCCCTATATGATAATCTAAAGAAAGAGTCTAGATTGTTATCAATTTCTTTAGCTGCTTTTTCAGGTTGCTGAAATGATGAAATATAATGTTCTCCAAGTTTATAATTTAATTTATTATAAATCTGAGAGGAAGGAAATTCATCTCCACCACATATAGAAATATATTTTTTAACATTAATATTTCCTCTCGAAATCAAAGCCCAACCAACAATTGAACCCCAGTCATGACCAACAACTATCAGTTCATTATCTAAATCTAATTCATTAACTAATTCTTCAATATCAAGAACTAAAGACTCAATATTAAAATCACTAATTAGTGAATTATTTACACTAGATAATGGATATCCTCTTTGTTCTGGCACTATAACTTTCTTATTGTTTTCTATAAGTTCATTTTTAATTTCATTCCAAAAAAACATATTTGATGGGAAACCATGTAACAAAAGAACATCACTCCCCTCACCTTCAATAGTGTATGCTAATTTCATATAAAATTATTCTTTCTTAAAATTACAATACTTAGGCAAATAGCAAAAAATAACCATTGAACAGAATAACTTAGATGAGGTGGCTCATAACCGGTGTCTAACTCAACACATTCAATACCTAACCCACAGTTGTTACTTAAATGTATATATTTGTTTGTTAATTTAATATTTTGATCAGTTTGAAGAAAAAATTTATCAATACGAAATATATAATCTGATTGGAGTACATCATCCTGTCCTATCGGTGACTTAGTATCATAATTTAACAAATAACCTTCGAATCCATAGTTAAAATCACCGATTTTAAAATTATTATTATCTAATGAAATCCATCCATGGTTAACAGCTAAATACAAATTATCTTGATTTTTGTAAATTGCTATAACATTTAAACCCGACATACCATTATGAACTCTTGATCGAAGTTTATAATAATCAACCAATGTATAAGTTCCTTCAAGTTTAATAAAAGAACTAGCTTCTAATTCATTTAATTCATTTATTTGAATATTCATTTGATTTTCTTTTTCATAAGTTATTGTTTTATTCATCTGATACCTATTTAATTGCCAGTATGACAGAGATAAAAAAATCAAGACTACAATAAATCCAAAATAAAATAATATCTTATGAGGTAAAGATTTAAATTTATTTAATTTTTCCAACTAATATTTCCTCTTCTTTTATCTCCATACGCAATAACTTCTTTATTTAATCCTGTTACGCATACTCCCCCAAAATACATGTCATGAGGATCAGTTATAGTGACATTATCACCTTTATTGATAGAACTAGGTTCTCCTCTGATAGACCCATCAGCATTAACATGAAATCTAGGTTTTTGAATTGATTCATTCCAATCACTATTTGTTGAATAATTATCTATTACTTGAGCTATTGCAGTACTTATTCTATCTGCTCCCGGTGAACCTATTACATATTTATTAGATTTATCAAATACTAATAAAGGACTCATGTTAGATATTAAACGTTCACCGTGAGTATTACCTAGGAAACCTTGAGGATTTAATTCTATTTCACCTAATGAGTTATTAAGAAACATACCTGTTCTCTTACATACAACACCTGAACCATATCCACTAGAGAATGTAATTGAGTAATGGTTATTTTCAGAATCTGAAGTGCTAACTTGAATTGTAGACGGTGATGATGAAAGTTTATCTATTTCTGATTTAATTAAGGTAGCTCTATTTTCAAAGATTTCAAAATTGTTTTTTCTTTCTAAATATACATTTAGTAAAATATTTTCTATATTTTTATTATTTGTAGATAATGCATTTAAATATTTAAGAACCATTAGTCCTCCAATTGAAGGACCCTTATGACCAATAATCTCTAAACCTTTATATCTTGTATTAAATAGAGAGTCTTTAATAATATTATAATTTTTAAAATCTTCAAAAGTTGCATGTCCACCTTCTTCAGTAATAGTTTTGGTTAAATTCATTGCTACATCACCTGAGTGAAAATCTTCAAATCCATTCTTTGACATATGATCATATGTATCTGCTAGTTTATTTAATTTAATTTCTGTGTTATCGAAACCTTTATCTTTATATACTTTTAATGTTTTTATAGATTCTTCATGAATTGAAAATAACGTATCTATGGTATACCCAAGATATTCTTTTGAAGTTTCATTCAACTTGAAACCATTTTTTGCTATTGATATTGGATATTCAAATAATACATCAAGAGGTAATGATGCTTTAGTTTCATAAATGTAATCTAATAATTTATAAATACCTGGGATTGCGAAAGTGTTAACACCAGTACATGTCTCTACATAACCACCATAAGCTATAGCAATTTTATGTTGTTCTTTATCCTCTCCCCCATATTCTCTAGGAGAAACAAGATATGCATCTATCGTTCTTGGTGAATTTGTATCAGCATCATAATATGTTAGTAATGCACCAGATGTAGGTGTTATTACCCCTAAATCGCTCACCATAGAGCTTAAAACGCTTGTTATTAGTAAATCTGCACCATTAGGATTTAAGTCAGCAATAGCGTTAGCAGCTTCTATGCTTTGCAATGATGTACTTGATAAAGAAACTTTCACACATACATTTTAGTTTATAAAACACTTATGCAAAAATATATATATGGAACCTGTAATAACAAAATTTGAAAATAATATCTATCAAATAGATGTTCTTATGGAAAATAAAGAAGGAAGATTAGCCTGTTATTATATCGATTCAAAAGACCCTATATTAATTGAAGTTGGACCTTCAAATTCTTTTCCATATCTTATAGCTGCTTTAGAAACCTTAGGTATAGATAATATTAAAAGATCTGCAATTACACATCTTCACCTTGATCATGTTGGTGGAATTGGTCATGTTGTGAATAAATACAAAGATCATTTTGTATATATACATGATTTAGGAATAAAGCATTTACCAAATCCAGAAAGACTTTGGAAGGCTGTTGCTGATATATACACAGAAGATTGGTTAGTTAAAAATTGGGGTGAAATTTTACCAACACCTATTGATAATATTAAATCTTTAAATGATGGCTATGAGTTTAATTTAGATAAAAATAGAAAACTAAAGGCGCTATATAGTCCTGGTCATGCGAAACATCATTATACATTTTATGATTATGAATCTGGAACAATATTTATGGGAGATACACTTGGATTAATTTATCCTCATGGTGATTTTGTTCAACCGAATTTACCTCCACCTGATTTTAATAAAGATACATTGTTTAAAACGTTAGATAATATTTATTCATTAGATTTAAAACAATTAGCTATTGCTCATTTTGGCTTACATACTAATCCGTATGAACTAATTGAAAATGCGTATCAAAGTATAAATGATTGGATTAAATTTATAGAAAATTTACCCAATACAAGTAACGAAGACGCTGCAGATTTACTCAAAAACTGGGTAATTACTAATTATGAAATATTAAATATAGATCAAGAGACAATTAAAAATTATATAGATAATGCAAGCTTCCTAATGCAAGTTGTAGGAATAAGAAATTATATTAATTAATAATTATGAATACCTATACCAATCAGGTTTTAAATTAATTTTTTCATCGATTCTTTTTCTTATAATTTGTAAATCTTTAGCTTTAGGTTTCCAGTCATTGTATAAATATTTTGGCCATTGAGATTTCTTAAAAGTTCTCTTAGGATCAGGTTTCATACCTCTTCTTTTCATTTCATTAACTAATTTTGTGTATCTTAAATCTAAATATTTACCTTTATTATAAAAAAATGTTACGTGTCCTTTATTCAAAGTAAATTCTTTCGGTATATTGTTAATTGTTTTATTCCAAGATTTAGATTTCATTGATCGTTGTAGTGAACTACCAACCATAAATATTTCTCTATACTCAGCTACTAAATGTTGATCTGTCAATTCTTTTGGATTGACTAAGTTGATTCTTGTCATTTTAATATTATATATTTATAAAAGAAAAACCCCTAGTTTCCTAGGGGCTCTTCATTAAAAGTCGGCAGTGTTCTACTCTCCCAGAGGGTTGCCCCTCAAGTACCATCGACGCTAGTGGACTTTACTTCCGTGTTCGGAATGGGAACGGGTGTATCCCCACTGCTATCACCACCGTAATACTTTAAACTTTCTAAACATTCTATAGCAAGCACTCTCACGCCGTCTTCAGTTCAAGCCCTCGACTTATTAGTATCAGTCAGCTACATACATTACTGTACTTACACTTCTGACCTATCAACCTCATGTTCTATAAGGAGTCTTACCCGTTTAATACGGTGAGAGTTCTTATCTTAGAAGAGGCTTCGCACTTAGATGCTTTCAGTGCTTATCCTTTCCGAACGTAGCTAACCAGCCGTGCCCTTGGCAGGACAACTGGCACACCAGCGGTTCGTTCATCCCGGTCCTCTCGTACTAGGGACAACTTTCTTCAAAACTCTTGCGTGCGCGACGGATAGGGACCGAACTGTCTCACGACGTTCTGAACCCAGCTCGCGTTCCTCTTTAATAGGCGAACAGCCTAACCCTTGGGACCTGCTCCAGCCCCAGGATGAGAAGAGCCGACATCGAGGTGCCAAACACCCCCGTCGATATGGACTCTTGGGGGGTATAAGCCTGTTATCCCCGGAGTACCTTTTAGCCGATGAGCCATGGCGCACCCACATGCAACCATGGGATCACTAGTTCCTACTTTCGTACCTGCTCCACTTGTTTGTGTCACAGTCAAGCCACCTTTTGCACTTACACTCAATGCGTGATTGCCGTCCACGCTGAGGTGACCTTTGAGCGCCTCCGTTACTTTTTAGGAGGCCACCGCCCCAGTGAAACTGCCCACCAGACAATGTCCCTGATCCGGATTACGGATCTAGGTTAGAGGTCCAATATGAAGAAAGTGGTATCTCAAGGATGACTCCATAACTACTAGCGCAGTTATTTCATAGTCTCCCACTTATCCTGCATACTGCACACCGAACATCAATATCAAGTTGCAGTAAAGGTTCCGGGGTCTTTCCGTCCTGTCGCGCATAGTGAGCATCTTTACTCACATTGCAATTTCGCCGAGTCTCTGGTTGAGACAGTACTCAAATCGTTACACCATTCGTGCAGGTCGGAACTTACCCGACAAGGAATTTCGCTACCTTAGGACCGTTATAGTTACGGCCGCCGTTTACTGGGGCTTAACTTCAAAGCTTTGCCGAAGCTAACCTATCCGCTTAACCTTCCAGCACCGGGCAGGTGTCAGAGGGTATACCTCGTATTCGAACTTTGCACCCTCCTGTGTTTTTGATAAACAGTCGCTTGAGTCTGATCACTGCGGCCCGTTCAAGCTTATGAAGTTAATCAATCACTTTACTTGGGCGTTCCTTCTTCCGAAGTTACGGAACTAATTTGCCGAGTTCCTTAACCAGAGTTGTCTCGCTCGCCTTAGTATTCTCTACTTGTCCACCTGTGTCGGTTTGGGGTACGGGCACTATTAAAACTAACTAGAAGTTTTTCTTGGAAGCATGGAATTAATGACTTCGCCTAAAAGCGGCTCGGCATCATGTCTCAGATTTAAGGTTAACGGATTTACCTATTAACCATCCTACACATTTACCCCAGGACAACCATCGCCTGGGTTCATCTATCCTTCTCCGTCACTCCTTTGCTAACCTAAAAGTATGTGGGTCGGTAGGCCCCGAAGGGCTTTCCTTAGCAACATACATTCGGTTTGGGTGTTTTATTAGTGGTACAGGAATATCAACCTGTTATCCATCTAACCCTGGGCGGACGAACCTTCCCCAGGAACCCTTGGACATTCGGCGGAAGAGATTCTCACTCTTCCTTCGCTACTCATGCCAACATTCTCACTTGTATGGTCTCCATAACTAACTTACGTTGTTACTTCGCTGTCCATACAACGCTCTCCTACCGATTTTACCTCCTGGATCGAAATCAAGATTAGTAAAATCCCATAGCTTCGGCAGTATATTTAGCCCCGTTACATCTTCCGCGCGAGAACATTCGACCAGTGAGCTGTTACGCACTCTTTAAAGGAATGGCTGCTTCTAAGCCAACCTCCTGGCTGTCTGAACACTCTCACATCGTTTCACACTTAATATACATTTAGGGGCCTTAGCTGATGATCTGGGTTGTTTCCCTCTCGTCTATGGAGCTTATCCCCCATAGGCTCACTGCTATGTTTAAACACTTTGGCATTCGGAGTTTGACTGAGTTCAGTAAGCTTTTTGGCCCCCTAGCCCAATCAGTGCTCTACCTCCAAAGCGCAACACATAACGCTGTCCCTAAAGACATTTCGGAGAGAACCAGCTATCACGTAGTTTGATTGGCCTTTCACCCCTATCCACAATTCATCCTGTGATTTTGCAACATCAGTAGGTTCGGGCCTTCACGAAGTCTTACCTTCGCTTCACCCTGACCATGGATAGATCACTACGCTTCGGGTCTATTGCATGCGACTAGACGCTCTATTAAAACTCGCTTTCGCTGCGGCTACGGATTTACTCCTTAACCTTGCCACATACAGATAACTCGTTGGCTCATTCTTCAAAAGGCAGGCAGTCAGAATATAAATATTCCTCCTACTGCTTGTAAGCTATTGGTTTCAGGTACTATTTCACTCCCCTCGCCGGGGTTCTTTTCACCTTTCCCTCACGGTACTTGTTCACTATCGGTCGCTGGTCGTACTTAGCCTTACGAGGTGGTCCTCGCAGATTCACAAGGAATATCCTCCTTGTTACTTGGGGTGACTCTAATAAGTAGCAATATTTTCAAATACGTGACTATTACACTCTATGGTTTATCTTTCCAGATAATTTTTCTAATAATGCTATTTGTAACTTATTAAAAGATCTGATGCTCTTTTAAAGAGGCCCCACAACACCGAATATACAACGACATCAGTCTTATACATATTTTCGGTTTAGGCTCTTCCCGTTTCGCTCGCCACTACTCAGGGAGTCGCTGTTGCTTTCCTTTCCTCTAGGTACTGAGATGTTTCACTTCCCCTAGTTCCCTCTACCTATCCTATATATTCAGATAGGAGTAATTTATAAATAAATTGGGTTTCCCCATTCGGAAATCCACGGATCAAAGCTTGTTTGACAACTAACCGTGGCTTATCGCAGCCTTCCACGTCCTTCATCGGCTTCCAGCGCCAAGGCATCCACCAATAGCCCTTAGTAGCTTGAACTATATGAATACTTTGCAATTGCGCTTGCTATACAATTTTCAAAAAGCCTAAATGACTTTTTCACAGCTGAGTAGAGAATCAGTCTATACAGACAACCGGTGATTGACCTTAGGATTATTATCCTATTCTCCTTAGAAAGGAGGTGATCCAGCCGCACGTTCCCGTACGGCTACCTTGTTACGACTTAGTCCCAGTTACCGACCCTACCTTCGACAGCTTCCCCCCAAAAGGGTTGGACCACTGGCTTCGGGTATTGCCGACTTCCGTGACTTGACGGGCGGTGTGTACAAACCCCGAGAACGTATTCACCGCAACTTAGCTGATTTGCGATTACTAGCGACTCCAACTTCAAGGAGTCGAGTTGCAGACTCCTATCCGAACTGAGACAAGCTTTAAGAGATTTGCTCCACCTTGCGGTATCGCGACTCGTTGTACTTGCCATTGTAGCATGCGTGCAGCCCTGGACATAAGGGGCATGATGACTTGACGTCGTCCCCACCTTCCTCCGGTTTATCACCGGCAGTCTCCTATGAGTCCCCAACATTACTTGCTGGCAACATAGGACAGGGGTTGCGCTCGTTGCGGGACTTAACCCAACATCTCACGACACGAGCTGACGACAGCCATGCACCACCTGTATAGGGCGCTTACGCACATTATATTTCTATAACTTTTCCCTATATGTCAAGTCCAGGTAAGGTTCTACGGGTATCATCGAATTAAGCCGCATGCTCCGCCGCTTGTGCGGGGTCCCGTCAATTCCTTTGAGTTTTAGTCTTGCGACCGTACTCCCCAGGCGGGATACTTAACGCGTTAGCTACGATACAGAAATCGTCAATCCAATTCCTACATCTAGTATCCATCGTTTACAGCTAGGACTACCAGGGTATCTAATCCTGTTTGCTCCCCTAGCTTTCGCTCCTCAGCGTCGATAGTGGCCCAGTGAGCTGCCTTCGCAATTGGTGTTCCTCCGAATATCTACGCATTTCACCGCTACACTCGGAATTCCACTCACCTCTACCATATCCTAGTCACAACAGTATCGATCGACATTTCAGGGTTGAGCCCTGAACTTTCACGACCGACTTGTTGAACCGCCTACGAGCTCTTTACGCCCAATAAATCCGGACAACGCTCGCCCCCTACGTATTACCGCGGCTGCTGGCACGTAGTTGGCCGGGGCTTCTTGTGGAGGTACCGTCATTTTCTTCCCTCCTGAAAGTGGTTTACAATCCTAGAACCTTCATCCCACACGCGGTGTCGCTGCGTCAAGCTTTCGCTCATTGCGCAATATTCCCTGCTGCAGCCTCCCGTAGGAGTCTGGGCCGTGTCTCAGTCCCAGTGTGGCTGATCGTCCTCTCAGACCAGCTATCCGTCGTAGCCTTGGTAGGCTTTTACCCCACCAACAAGCTGATAGAACGCGAGCTCATCTTAGTTCGGCTGACCTTTGCTTAAAACTTCATGTGATGTAATAAGATTATCCGGTATTAATCCGAGTTTCCTCGGGCTATCCCAGTAACTAAGGTAGATTGCTCACGCGTTACTCACCCGTTCGCCGCTCAGTCATTTTCTGTAGTAAACTACTGAAAAGCTTCGCTCGACTTGCATGCATAAGGCGCACCGCCAGCGTTCGTCCTGAGCCAGGATCAAACTCTCCAACATAATCTTTGAATTTAAATCTGACAAAGAATCAACATGGGTTTTACCCATTTATGGTCTTAAACCATAACCAACTTTTTACTAAAAAGTTGACAAAAAAAGAGTGCTAGAAAATTAATTCTGCACTACCGGCGTTCATACTCTACTCAGTTGTCAAAAAGCCAAATTTCGTAATATTAAGAGTAACAGCAATATGATTAAAGTGTATTATTTCTTAATAATTCTGAAGTAATTTCGCTTTCCAACCTGAATAGTATTATCAATTAATTTGCTAGAATTTATATCTAAATCATTGTATTTTTGTTCGTTTATCTTAAAACCACCCGAGTCAATAAGTCTTCTAGCTTCTGAATTTGACTTCAATATTTTATTTTCAGTTAAAAAAGTAGGTAAATGTATCTCTTCGTTGTTTTTTAAAGATATTTCTGTAATTATTTCAGGTATATTCTTATTTATAGTTAAATCTTCAAATGTTTTTGCAGCTTTGTTAGCTGTATTATCATCAAAAATATCTTTAATGACTAATTCGCCTAGTAATTTTTTAATATTAAATGGATTCTCTTTATCTTTTTCAACAGCATCTTTCAAGGAATCAATTTCTTTAATATCTAAATCAGTTAACATCAGAAAATACTCCCACATAACATTATCAGGAAGGCTCATAATTTTTCCAAAAATATTCTCAGGTGAGTCTGATAAAGAAATGTAATTATTATAAGACTGAGACATTTTCTTTTTACCATCCGTACCAATCAATAATGGAAATGTAACTGCTACCTGTGGCTCCATTTTATAGTATTTTTGTATTTCTCGTCCTAGCATTAAATTCCATAACTGATCATTCCCTCCAATTTCAATATCAGCTTTAACTGCAACTGAGTCGTAACCTTGATATAGAGGATAAAAAAATTCTAAAAGAGAAATTGAATTCTTTTCAGAGTATCTTTTTGCAAAATCTTCACGTTCTAACATCTGAGCTAATGTTGTAGATGATGCTAATTCCATAATCTTATTTACATCTAGTTTTCCTAACCAATCTTTATTAGAAACAATTTCTAAATTGTCTTTATCAAGAATATTTTTAATAATTGGAAGCACTCCTTTAGAGTTTGTATCTATTTCTTTTTCTTCGATTAAATTTCTGGTTTCTGACTTGCCTGAAGGGTCACCAACTTGTGCAGTAAATTCACCTAGAATTAATACTGCTGTGTGTCCATATTCTTGAAATTTTTTGAGTGCTCTTATTACCGCATACCAACCTAAGGTAACATCAGGAGCTGTAGGGTCGACACCTAGTTTAATTCTTAATGATTTTTTACTTTCTTTAAGTTTCTTAAAATCTGTTAAAGGATTTATAACTGATGAGCGTTGTTCAATGTATTTCATTTTAAAATTAAATTAAATCTCCATAAGTTTTTATCTCGAGGTTTAGAATTCTTTCTTTGTTTTGCAATTGCTTTATCAGCAGGGTGAATACGTGGAGATAAACTTATAGAACCATCTAATATATTTTCACCATCATTTTTTAAATTTATACCAAGAGCCTTAGTAACGTTACCAGGACCAGTTAAATTATCAGTTTTCATTTTTGTTTTTCTTCTTGTTTCAACATAATGCTTACCTAAAAGTACTTTTGCAGATCTAATTAAAACAGCTTCACAGGAGCCTTGTTTAGAAGTTAGTAGGTACATACTCTTATTATCACCATAAGATTTTATAACTAAAATGTGAGGAGGTCCTAATGGAAGAGAAGTAGGTAATTTTCTATTTAATTGATTAGCTAGTGACATTGGATCTGTTGTTGATCTTCCAAATGCTTCTGTTTCAGTGATGATGACTTCAGTGAACTTATTATTAAAATTAGTAGAAAGCCTCATACCTAAGATATCGACAGCAGCTTTTGAAGATTTCTGAGATAAAATTTTAAATACTCTATTATTTAATCCTTTTGTATCTTCCATTTTTAACTCTTATTAAGTTTTACCTTAAATTTACTTTCTACTTTTTTAATTAACATATTAAGAAGCTCTGTTGTTTCTTGTTCATCATATGTTTTTAAATAATTTCTAGTATTAATTCTAATTCCTAAATTTCTAGATTTCTCAGATACAAAATCATCAAAAATATCAATTTCATTTTCATTATCAACTAATTCATTTTCAATAAAACTTTTTATATCATTAGCCTTAAAATCTAAAGGTACAGAGAAAGATAAATCAAACTTAACATAAGGATATTGTGAAAGCGCTATATATCGATTATTCTCCTTATAGTTTTTATCTAAATTTTCAATATTAACTTCAGCTAAATAAATATTATTTTTAAGTTCAAATTTATCAGTTAATTCAAGTGAAAGTTGCCCAAAAGATCCTAACTGTTGACTATTTTTTAATAAAATATATGAGTTATTTTTATGAAAACCGGGTTTTTCTACTTTTTTAATATCTATTTTTCCTAATAAGCTGGACAATATATCTTTTAAATAGTGAATATCATAAACATTTGCTTTATTTCGTCTATCTTTGTTTGAAACTACAGAAGGTAATAGTATGCCCAAAGTTAATTGCTGATTAGGTATATCTGGATATTTAAAATGTTTTGAATTATCAAAAATATTATTAATTTCAAACAATTTACATGAGATTGAATTTTGTTCAAAATTGATTAGATATGTCTTAATTAATGATGAAAATAAATTAGACCTTAAGTACTTATTAGATTGATCAATAGGATTAAAAACTTCTACATATTTTTTTTCAGGATTAAAAATATTATTGTCTTCTAATTTAACAAATGATAAGGTCTGTGTCTCTTGAAAATTATTAGAAATAAGGTAGTTACTAACAGTATTTTTATTTTCCCAGTAAATACCTGTGTTATTTCTGTTGTTTCCTATAGGTAAAGTACTTTCAAAATTGTTAAAACCAAAATGTTTAGCAAGCTCCTCTATTAAATCAATAGGTCTATCCAAGTCATATCTCCAAGAAGGAGGATGGAATATAATTTCACTTTTTTTAATTTCGTGCTCAATTTGTAAATTATCCAAAGTTGTAGTTATAAAATCATCATCTAAATCTATACCTAAAATATTGTAAATATCAGTTTTAAGCAGTGTTACTTTTTTGTTTTTTAACTTTTTTTTGTCATCAATAATTGGTTTTGAATAAATTACGTCAGTATCAATAGACAACAATTCAACAAATCTTAATAATCCAAATTCTTGTATATTGAAATCAATACCTCTTTCAAATCGTATAGATGCATCAGAAATTAAATTAAGTCTTCTAGATGTCTTCATAATTGAAACTTTATCAAAATAAGCACTTTCTAATAATATATTTATTGTATCTGATGTAACTTCAGTTTCTGATCCACCCATTACACCTGCTAATGCTATTGGTTTATCATTGTCAGTAATAATCAAGTCTTCATTTGTCAATATACGTTCTTGATTATCTAATGTAACAATCTTTTCTTTTTCATCTGCTTTTCTTACTGATATAACACCATATAATTTGTCTCTATCAAAAGCATGTAAGGGTTGACCAATGTCATATAAAACATAATTTGTTAAATCTACAACGTTGTTAATTATTCTTGTATCTACTTGAGATAATCTATACCTTACTTTAAAAGGTGACTGTTCAATATTAAAATTTTCAATTTCTAAAGATGTGTATGAATTGCATTCATTAATTTTTCCGCTGTTTGTTTGTAATGTACTTTTAATTGTTGAATTTAAATTAAAATCATTTTTAATAAGCTTTAAATTAAAATAATTAGATAGCTCTCTTGCTACTCCAAGATGCGACATGCAGTCACCACGATTTGGTGTTATTCCAATTTCCCAAACAGTATCAGCAGAATTATACACTGAACTAAAATCAGTACCAGGTTTGATATCATTATCAAGTAATAGGATTCCTTCTGTATCGTCCCAAAGATCTAATTCGCTTGCAGAACATATCATACCATTAGACTCAATCCCTCTAAGGTCTCTTTTATCAATTTTAAAATCATCTTTAATAAAAGAATTTGGTAAAGCAACAGGCACCATTACATTTATATCAAAATTCCAGGCTCCACAAACAATATCATAAATATTATTGCCTACGTCAACTTTTACAATTCTTAATTTATCTGCATTTGGATGGCTAATTATTTCTAAAACTTTTCCAACAACTATATTTTTATAATTAGGTTTAACTTTCTTAATATTCTCAATTTCAAAACCTAAACTTTCTAATGCTTCAGAAATTAAATCATCTTCTATATTTGATAAATCAATCCAATCAGATAACCATGATTTTAAAATTTTCATTAAAATTGCCTTAAAAATCTTAAATCATTGTCATAAAAATTTTTAATATGGTCAATGTTATATCTTAACATTGCTAATCTTTCAACTCCTACACCAAAAGCAAATCCTTGTGTTCCTTTTTTATATTTAACTTTTTTGAAAACATTGGGATCAACCATACCGCAACCTAGTATTTCTAACCAATCTCCATCTTTCCAACTAACTAATACTTCAGCTGATGGTTCTGTAAAAGGGAAAAAGTGTGGAATAAACTTTGTTTTAACATTGTTTCCAAAAAATTCTTTAACAAAATATTCTAATGTTCCTTTTAAATCAGAAAATGTAATAGCGTCATCTACTGCTAAACCTTCTATTTGATGAAAAACAGGAGAATGTGTTGAATCAAGTTGATCAGATCTATAAACTCTTCCAGGTGCAACAATATATACAGGAGGTTTGTTCTCAGACATATATCTAACCTGTACTGTGCTTGTTTGCGTTCTTAATAAATTATCTAATTTATTATCAATATATAAAGTATCTGACTCGTATCTAGCTGGATGCCAATCTGGTGTATTAAGAGCGTCAAAATTATGCCAAGATGTTTCAGCTTCTGGTCCATGAGCAACGGTATAACCAATAGATGAGAATATGTCTACCACTTCATTCATAACTGATGTAATAACATGTTTGTTACTTCCTTCTTTGGAAAACCAATTTATAGATATATCAGTTATATCTTTTTCTTCCATTTCAATATATTTCTTTTGTAATAATTCGTTCTTTTTTTTATTTAATTCTGACTCAATATTGTCATTTAATTTTTTTAGTTTTGCACCGTATTCTTTTCTATTTTTTTCATTTAAATCGGGAAGTTTCTTTCGTTCTATTGATAAAACTGAATCTTTAGCTAAAAATTCTTTATTTAGCTCAATAAGATCGTCATTCGAATTACATTCTTCTAACCTTATTAAAAATGAGGCATAAATTTTGTCTAAGTTAATTTCAGCCATTTATATGTTTTTGGGCTTCTGTTACTAATTTTTTGAACCCTTTAGGGTCATTAATAGCCATATCTGCAAGAATTTTTCTATCGACTTTTATTTCTGCTTTATTCAAACCATTAATGAATTTTGAATAAGGTAAACCATGTTGTCTAGACGCAGCATTAATTCTTGAAATCCATAATTTTCTATAATCATTTTTCTTATCTTTTCTGTGAGTAAATGAATCGGCACCTGCGTGCATTACTTGTTCTTTTGCAGTTCTTAATCTCTTACTTCTTGCCCCGGTATAACCTTTAGCTTTTTTAAGTATTTTTTTTCTTGATTTTCTACTACTTACAGAAGATTTAATTCGTACCATTTAACTCAACAACTTTCTTATTTTTTTACTATCTCCTTTTGATGCTTCGACATCTCTTTTTAACCGTGCCCAAGTATTGCTACCTTTTGCTAGTTTATAGTGTGAGGTATGTGAACGTCTGCGCATAAATTTACCAGTACCACTTATTCTTATTCTTTTTTTCATACTTTTGTGTGTTTTATTTTTCATAATTTTACTCCATTTGGTGCTAATACCATTGTTAAAGATTTTCCATCAGGTTTTGAAGTAGATTCAACTTCAGATATATTACTTAATTCCTCTTTAAAATTATCTAAAACTCTTTGTCCAAATTCAGGATGTTCAATTTCACGTCCTCGAAATCTCATTGTAAATTTTACTTTATCTCCTTCTACTAAAAATTTTTTGGATTGATTTAGTTTAATTTTAAAATCATGAGTATCGATCTTTGGTTTAAGTTGTATCTCTTTAACATTAATCTTTGTTTGATTTTTTCTAGAATGTTTAGCTTTTTGTGATAATTCATACTTATATTTACCGTAATCCATCAATCTTGCTACTGGAGGTTTACTTTCTGGTGAAACCTCTACTAAATCTAGATCTAACTCATTTGCAATAACTAATGCTTTTTTAAGTTCTAACTCCCCAATCTGTACTCCATCAGGTGCTATAACAAGCAATTTTTTAGATTTTATATCTTCATTTATATTTAGTTCAGGTATAAAAACTCCTTTCATAAAAAAAACAGCACGAAGCTGTTTATCTTACACCACTATTATTCACAGTGGGTGGAACAATGTTCGCTTAATCTATTATATCTTATAATAAAATTAGTTAATTAAATAATTTATTAATAGCAACTGCTGATTCAACCCCTTTATTACTATCTTTATCTCTATTTGACCTATTTTCTGCATCGATAAGATTATGAACATTAAGTATACAATTTCCAATGTATACATCTTTATTTATAGTTATATTCATAAGACCATTTGAAACACCTGTCGATATATATTCATAATGATCGGTTTCACCTTTACAAATTACTCCTACAGCAATAAATTTATCGTACTCATTAGATAAGCTGTTAATTTTATAAACAATATCCCAAGATCCCGGTACAGAGAAGGTATCAATTTCAAACTTATCATCAATATACTCATTAATTCCCCAAATTAGGTTTTTAATAATATCTTTATAATATGAAGAACTAACAACAGCTACTTTATTCATCATTAAAATTATGACCCATTTTGTCCTTCTTTGTGTGAAGATAAGATGTATTTTCAGGTGTAGTTTCACCTATAAGAGGAGATCTTTTAGTAATATTCAATCCAAAACCTTCCAAACCTGCTCTTTTAGATGGATTATTTGTTAATAGGTTCATATTTGTTATTCCTAAATCTCTTAGTATTAAAGCACCTGTACCATAATCACGTTGATCCATTTTAAAACCTAATTTTAAATTTGCGTCAACAGTATCTTCACCATTTTCCTGTAAAGAGTATGCTTTAATCTTATTTCCTAATCCAATTCCCCTACCTTCATGACCTCTCATATAAAGTAAAACGCCAGAACCATTTTCAGTAATTTTCTTAAAAGCACTTTCCAACTGAGTACCACAATCACACTTTTTAGAATACATTACGTCTCCTGTAAGACATTCTGAATGAACACGTACCATAGACTCATTTTGTTCTAAATAATTGCCGTAAGTTAAAGCTATATGTTCAGTACTGTCAATGTTATCTTTATAAACATGTGCTGTAAATTCACCATATTTTGTAGGCACTGTTGCTTTTGATATAAATGAAATAGTACTTGTAGTTTTTAATCTGAATTCAATTAAATCTTTAATAGTACCTATCGGTAAATTGTGAAGTTTAGAAAATTTCTGTAAGTCCTCTAATCTAGCCATTGAACCATCTTCGTTTATTATTTCACATATAACTGCAACTGGATAGTGATTTGACAACTTACATAAATCTATAGCTGCTTCTGTATGTCCAGCTCTTCTTAGTACTCCCCCGTCCATAGATTGTAAGGGAAATATATGTCCAGGTACGTTAAAGTTTTCTCTAGTTGATTTATCATTACATAAACCTTTAACTGTTTTATATCTATCTTCTGCTGATATTCCAGTTGTTACTCCGTCACCTTTAAAATCTACAGATGCTGTAAATTGTGTTTCTGTTTCATTATTGACACCTGACATTAAATTAAGATTTAGTTTTTTTGCAACATCTGTTGATATGGGTGCGCATACTAATCCTTTTCCATAAGTAATCATAAAATTTATATGTTCAGGTGTTAAATACTCGGAAGAAATTACAAGATCACCTTCATTTTCTCTTTCTTCATCATCAATTAAGATGATCATTTCACCAGCTTTAAAACTTTTTATTATTTTTTCAATTTCAGTTATCAATTATTAGCCTTTCAAGATATTTAGATAAAATATCATATTCAATATTAACTTGAGTTCCAACTTCTAAGTATTGAAAATTTGTTCTTTTGTATGTCTCATCAATAATGCATGTTTTAAACGTATTCTTGCTTGGTTTAACGACTGTCAAGGATACACCATTGATTGTAATTGAGCCTTTATCAACAAGGTATTTTATGTTTTTATTATCAAATTCAAATATCCACTGATTGTTTTCAATTTCTTCAACATTAATTAGTTTAGAAATATCATCAACGTGCCCTTGAACAATATGTCCACTTAAATAATCTTGAGCTTTAACTGGCAATTCAAGATTAACAATGCTTCCTAAAGAATAATTTGATATTATTGTTCTTTCAATTGTTTCCTTAGAGGTTTGAAAAGAGATTTCATTTTGTAAAATATTTGTAACTGTTAAACAAGCACCATCAACTGATACGCTTGTACCATCTTCTACTTTTAATATTTCTGAATCATTTGTTGAA